>JAABUS010000206.1_pt1 | contig 148177 bp, 166 predicted proteins | sample 5560161 | NCBI WGS metagenome assembly JAABUS01 (sample SAMN10711885, study PRJNA513376) | rock metagenome | isolation source: Antarctica rocks | place: Antarctica: Victoria Land, Trio Nunatak nord | collected 2016-01-04
CAGACTGTGTGAGAACAAGATCGATGAGCGAGGAGTTCGCTGGGTTCCTCTGTTCCTTGGTTCTGTTTTGCACTGCTGCATTTCTCGGGGAGCGGGTGTGGGTTTCTACGATGATATCTCGGCTTTATACTACATGGAAGATGGGATCTCGTCTCTCTGGTTTATCTATTGGGGGGGGGGGGAGGTTTCTGATATTCGGTGTTGCTTGGATGTCGTGTCTTTGATCAGAGATGTTTGTCAGATAATCTCCCATGGCGCTGGCAAGATGCTGGGGCGGCTACTCAATAGGCATATAGCAAAAACCTCAATGACCGACTCAGATATCCGAGCCGTTGCGGCGTAATCGCTGCTCCTGTAAGAGACAAGCCAAGAGGATGCACACAGAGGGACAAGGGTACCTTTGGCAACTCAGGCCCCTCAAGCGCATGATGAAGCTTGACAGAAAATTACCTTGAGCAAAAAGGATTGAACGCCAGCCTTTGAAAAGCTGCAGCCCACGACTCGCCCATACAGCATCAGAGCGTGATAGTCCAAGTTCTCGCACAACAGCATAAGCCCATATAGCCCAAGTTCTCTTGCAGATTCTTCTCGCGTGGATTTTCTCCGTCGAGGCAGCTGATCAGTCATCAACAGCCTTGAAGCCGTGCGCTGAACACGTAGCCCGTGCTGGTGACGTCGCTCATGGCTCGAAATTTTCTCCCTGGTTTCTCTCCCGTCGATTACTTTCTGTAGCGTGTTTTGATCGCTGTGAATGAATGCTTTGCCAATATAACTTTTTTAGCGGATGAGTTGCTATTGGTTGATGGACGAGCCATCAACAATCCGTTATGGAGTAGTACGTTAACGCAAGTGTGGCGAGGAATCGCAAACCCTTCGAATGATAGCGGTTGAGGATGCTCCTTATTTGGGTGGTGGTAGGCCGTTGGGAGTAAGCTTCAAGCGACTCCAAACATGGCAAGATAGCAGGCCTAGCAAGCTTGCTCATGAGCGTCTGGTAGCATGTCAAAGCTTACTCGTCTCCACGTTGCCTGTGTGCAGCTTGTTCCCCGTCACATTCGTCAGAGTGCCCCAGCCCACTTTGTCATCCATGCCTAGAAGGAGATTCAGAGTCAGCATTTCGATTGTCCGCCAGTGAGGCGGCAGACGCCGTCTGAACAAGCATTCCGTGGCTTGGAAAGGGGTAAAGCAATTCGAAACGCGGAATATCATCTCTTCTGTGAGACAGACTCACCCCTTTCCAGAACGATGAAACTCCACCCATAGCTCATCTTCTTGCGAACAACAAATCTCACCATAGCGGTTATCGCATCGTGCCACATCCGCCACGTCATCCGATCACTGGGAATCAAGAGCAACTGCACCTCGTTGGCCCAGTACTGCAATTCCTCTGTGCCGATGAGGTCATCCGACGGGTGGTCTAGGATAGACGAAGTGGCGATTTTCAAGACACTCATGATGCTATTGCTGGATATGGAGATGCAGTAATCATAGAACTCTACGATCTGGTGGGTGCCGGGTTGATAGAGGTCGTAGGGGTCATTGACGGGACTGCGGAAGAGCGTCGGTGTTGCGACCTTATCGAATTGGGGATCAGGAAGACTCACTACCTCGGGCGAGAGGCATTGACAGTAGACGTGGGGCCATTGCCTGTGGTGTCATTGTGTGTGGACGTTGCTTCGTGGAGAACGAGGTTCGGTGGGACGGACGCTGTACTTGCAAGACAGAACGATTGGAGGAATCCCATAAGGCAGATCGAGGCGGTGAGGTGTCTCATGGTTCCTTTAATCCTGCTTGAAGGAAGATGGTGGGGTGGATCTGGATACAGGTCGCATATATATGGCGCTCGTATTTGCGCCTTGGTCTACTCGCATATCGCGACTCGGGAGGATCCTCTGCGTGTCTTCCCTTCGATGCAAATGACTCCAGCGTCAGAGCTTGAAAAGTCCTATGCCATGCACCGGTAAGAAGCGGCACAATTAATGCTTAGCATGTCTTGTGGTAGATCAACGACAAGGTGGCGATGGACTGATCGACCCTCTAGGACCACTTGCCAGATAGACAAGCTGTCAAAGAAGACCACTTACTCGATCAGTGTATCTAACGCCTTGATTACGCACACAAAACAGCAGGTGTGATGATTCGATTATCTCCATCGACCCCTGGAAAATAGGTTGTATCACTGTACGGCTGAAGAGTGCAGCAGCAAATCCCATAAACACCCTTTCTGTCAGCCTGAAACCCACGATTGCTGTCACACCTGTCAGGATTCCTCGGGAACGGTACCTACTGTCTCTGGATATATCCATACGTGCGCATGCATTCTAGAATCGTGCGCGTTGTCCGGAAATATGGGAGGATTCTTGTACGACATAGTGGCTGACTGCAGCCTGAAGCTGTACCAATGAATGATACCCAACATGTTGACCAATATATATATCCCTGATTCCCATCTGTTTCTCAGTCAGCTTCGCATCGGTGATAATAATTATTTTGAAGCAGAAAATGTTCCAACAGCCCACGAAAAATGCGTTGTATCTGCTAGTAATTACCTTGGTACTTTTTCCCAGTATCATCGCTTCCATAACAATACCAACGGCTGCGACCTCAAGCCAGACTCTGCCAGGTTCTATAACATCACCATCTGACGCATCGGCCGATAGCCATTTGCTGGGCGGTCAGCTCACAGAATACGCCGTCTTCCCGGTCAAGCCCAACAAATCGGAACTGATCCGTCAGAAAATCAAATTCTTTGTTAAACGAGGATCTTTCTACGAGATCCCGACTCGAAACCGCTCTGAATTTGGCGGGGTATTATGCTGGTCGCTTACAGCAGACGAGAATGAGGCCAAACAACTGAAAGAAGCGTTGGGTTCGGATGTAAGCTTTGCAAACGTTCTCGAGTGATGTGCGATCGCTGAACCAGCCCCAGGCCAGTTTGATACTCAATGCATCCACGGCGGATTTCGACGCGGAGTTGCCCCATAATCTAACCTTACCAAATCTGACCAACAACATAGTCTTTCAACATGGTGCGCCTGATGATCTCAAGGTGCTGTCATGGACGAAGAATACACCACATGCGCCTAATTTCTACGCGTATGACGATGATCCAATTTTTGAGGGCCAAACTATTTATCTTATAGACCGTGGGCTTGATGCATCCAGCAAAGTCGGTTGCCAAGGCTGGATTTTCTTATATCGAGCAATTCGTCGTACTAACGTCTCTTCTCCGTAGGACTTTACGACGGGTAAGGTAACAGACTGGCTGTATTCGCCAAAGATCAAAAGCCAGAGAAACAACACGCCGACTGACGATAATGACGGTCCGTCACATGGGTCATGTGTGGCCTCGAAGGCTCTAGGTCGTATCAACGGCGTTAGCAAGGATGCTCAACTGATAATGCTCAAGTTAGCATACCCTCTTGTTAACAGCGACATAGACTGGGCTTTCGATGCAGTCTTCACAGACATCGAAACCCGGCCGCGACCGGATGTTCAGCCTGTTGTGGTTGCTTTTGCAGTCAGTGCAGGCGAAAACCCCTTGGCCTATCCATGGCCTGATGTGAAGAGAAGCATGGAGAAAATATTCACACAGAACGCAGCTATCGTGGTTTCGGCTGGCAACGACGGCGTGGAACTCGGGAGGAAAGACGTAGACAGGTTGCCAGCAATCTGGGCCGACGTGGATCCCGGATTTCCCTTGATTGTCGCTGGTGCCGTCAATAACGAGGGTTTTGAAAGCCCTTTTTCACAAGGACCAACTCATGTCACAGTCTGGGCGCCTGGCATCAATGTTGAGTGTGCGGACAGAGGAGGCTTCCGTAAAGCGAGTGGGACGTCCTTCTCGACTGGCATGGTGAGCGTCACTCAATTAAGTAAAGAGGGTGAAAGTTGTCGTACTAATGTATAACACAAGGTTGCCGGACTAGTGGCATATGGCTTTGCCCGGGGCCGAATCTTTAGCGGGCTAGACGCGAAGAAGTGGCTGATAGAAGAGGCAAGTTGGAGAAGACAAGGGCGCGAGAGTCCACTTGTGCTGTGGAACAGAGTTTAAGCCTTGCAACTAGGGAACAGGACAAAGTTCGACGCATAACAATTCTATTTTCAAGAATCCCAACAACCACACAGGCGTCTTAGACGTTTTCTTGCAAACTTAGAGATATCAAGGGCATTATGTAGGGTATAGATAAGAGTAGTAGACCAGGATAGAGCAGACATGGAGAAGAGCGAACCGAACAGGAGGGGTAACACAGCGATGGCTTACTAGCCGGCGCAGCATAGCTACGATGATAGTATGGCGGTGAGTGAAGAGTGTTCCTTGGCAAAGATAGCATTGTAAGCACTGAAATCGCAAGGAAAGGAACAAGGCTGTATGAAGTCGATGGTGCCTGCCGTGCTCGTATCTCTAGAATTTGACTGTACCAGCATCGCTGGCGTTGGACCAGCTCAGGGACTGATCAGGTCGTCTGTCGACATTCTTGGCCGGCACGGAATGCTCATCTCCGTGAATACTCTGCTGTTCTACGGACATCGTCGCCGAAGTAAAGTATGCTCGTGCTCGTTTCGCGCTAGTCACGTGCCGAGCACACTCGTGGCTGGGCGGGCAAATACCAATCATAAATTAAGAGGCAGGCAAATGCTCATCATTTTCACGCTTTCTTTCTGATGTTGAGGCCCGTCCTGTGATCTGAAAAGTTGACAGTACATACTTTGGAATATGCCTAGTGCTATTTCATATGCCCCATGCTTCCCAGCACGTTCCGTCACGCCACGCTTTGGGTATCTTCAACACAGTGATCGATAGCCTGGATCGCACACATTGCAGAACCTCAACCGGCACCATCCGCATAACCCAAATATCTACACAAGAAGTAATCGTCCAGGCCCGACTCCGAAAGAGGCTAGCCATCAGCCTCTTCATTTGCGGCCCTCTCCATCTCGGCTTCGAGGTCGTCCTCGAACTCGCTCCAGCCATCACCTTCTTGCCCATCCCCATCGGCCTTGTCGTCGTCATTGTCAGGCTTTTCTTTCGTCTCTTCACCAGCCGTGATATCTGGTGTCGGTAGACCGGAATCTTCCTTTCCGGCGATAACGCTTTGTCTAAGCGCAGTTCCTCGTTTCTTCGCTTCAGGGCTTTCGTCTTCAGAGTCGCTGTCACCGGGATCAGGGCGAAGCCTCTTCTTCCCACGGATGTTGACACGGCTGCCAGTGCTCTCGTTGCTCTCGACGCTAGCAATGCCGCTAGCTTCAGATCCACTATCCTCTGCATCATTACCGAGATACGCTGCCATTTCAGCCTTCATCGAATCCCAATCCTCGTTTGTTCCGCCAATGGGACTCTTGTCATCCATGGCGGTTATGGGTATGAGACCTTCCGTGTCCGAAAATGTCTCGTCATCGTTGGTGTTGACGGTCAATGAAGGCTTAGTCCTCGCAGTCGAGGTTTGGGGGTCATCTTCTTCAGTATCGAAGCTGCTACCCATGTCGTCCTCGCTGTCGCTCAAGATGTCGTCCGAATCTTCGCTTTTGCTCTGGCTGGTGTCGCTGCCATCATATTTCATAATGTATGGCAGTTCCTCTTGCTTTCGCCACCGAGTTATTGAGTCATACAGCCATCGCGGGTTGACAACCTTTTTACCCCGTAGTTCTGCTTGCTTCGTCTTTGCCGTTCGGGGCTTGGCAGCGACTACGTGAGTAATCTTTCGACTGACACGTTCTTCCACCCTCGCACCGTAGGCTTTTGCCTGGAGCGCTGGCTCGCTGATTTGGATGTCCGCACCTAGAGGCACAACGCCCGAGAACACAATGACCACACCGGCGAGAACAGTACGCTTGACCTGTGGCAATAGAACTTTGATATCTGGAACCATGGCCATATCCCGACTCGCAGGTAGCGACTGCCTATTCGTCTGGGCGACTCGTAATTGGGCGACCCGCCCGCCTTGTAAGTCAGTCAGCTCACGGGGACAGATATCGTAGTACTGAGTGTGGACTTTGCGCAATGCCTGTTCTAGGTATTGCAATTCTCGATCGTCGTCGTGAAGCAGGTTGTGACGAGGTTTGTCGGATTCACTGGCGCTATCTGAGCCTGCGACAGTGTTACCATCCGCATCCTTGTCTTGAGAAGCAGTATCCGAAGCAGCCTCTTCAGCCTCCAGTTGCTTCTGCTTTTGGAGAAGTGGTCGATCTGCGACTTGAGTAGTGATCGTCTTGTCCTGGCTAGCCGTCTGCTCTCGAAGTAATGTTGGATCATCGCCTCCCCCCATGGAAACGAGTTGCTCGAGGGCCGAAACGTTACTGACGCTAGACTGGATTGATTCCTGCGACGACGATTCCTCAGACTGGCTGGCTTCGGTGCCGGTGCCGTTGACTTTGGAGTCCGCACTGTCCTTGATGACGCTTTCAGCGATATCATTATTCGGGTCCGGAGTTGATGCAGGCGCTATTCTTGGGACCTTGGGCGATTCCGGCCGTTTCGGCAGGAAGCTTGAGTTGATATCCCCAATGCCGATGAAGAAGTCGTATGGGTTGACCTTGATGAGATTTGGTATCCAATTCCAAACGTCTCCTCGATCGTCAATAATGACAACCATCTTCGTATCCACGGGGAATAGACGCTGAAGGCTCTTGACGGTAAAGCTCCCATTCTCACTACGACTCAAGATCCTGTTACCAAAGATCCTGCATTCAGGATCAATGATGCGAGAAATGTGCTTTGCGTAGGACCTGGTACCCATCGTGTAGATGTGTAGCTCGTAGAGCTTGGACACATTCTCCAGAAACTCTTTGAGCCCAGGCCGAAGCTTGATGTAGTACCAGCATCCATTGCCACCAGGGCCTTCTTCGGTCAATTGGAACGCTCGGACGTCCTTGACAGCATCATGATTTGGATTATCTGGATCTTTCTGCCATTCTGCCACTGTTGGGTCAACGGTAGCTTGGATAACCGTTTGGTCAAGATCCACCACAAGCGAGAGCTTCTTTAGAGACAGCAGACGTCTCTTCGCCTCGTCCTCGGCCCTGGTGGCTTCATCTTGGCTGACGGTCAACGCGACGTTGTCGTGAATCATGTTAATGGGCGCTCGCCAAGCGTCGACTTGCTCTGTAACGTATGATGCTCTGGGAAACTAGGTTCAGTGAGGAAGTTCTGAGAGGGTTGGGTATCCTTACTGAGTCATGTCCTTGCCGCAGCTGGCACACATGCCACCGAACTGGACACTGTGATCGCATGGCTCTTCTATCTCGGCTATCTCGACACTGCACTGCCAGTCAGTACCCACATCACTGACTGAGATATGTTAACGGTTTACCTGTGTGTGATGACGGCGCCCTTCGCGATTCTCCATGCCTGCAGCACGCCGTCGACATTGGATTCGTATCTGGTAGGGAAGGTTCTCTGGACCTGATGATCCTCACCCAGACCGTCACCTTCTGTCACCGTTGTTTGATAGGAGTATGAAAACAGCGGTGCGAACCTCTCGACATTGTCGTTTGGTTGCTTCAGCAGCTCGGTGACGGTTATTGGGTAGTGGAGATTTTGTGGTAGTCGCAGCAGCATTGACCAGGAGCTTAGAGACAACGCTCTAGTAAATCTGCATGTGGGCCAAGGTGGTATTGCTGGTATTCTGGGAAGCTCGCTATCGCCTGTATTGGTGGTGATTGTGATTCTAAGTGCGAGGCCCAGGAGTTATCGCTGGTTTGATGATGGTGCCAAAGCTGGAGAAGGGTATTCGGCTGAGGAAATTGTCAATTGAATGGCCAGAGCAGCGACAAGCGAAGTAGATGTGTTAGTGTTCGGAAATTGGTCGTAGTGGCAGCTCCCCTGATATTTGGTAGCTCTCAGATCCAGTGGTGCGAAGTCTTGGCATTCGCGGGATAAGAAAGCGCGGAGCGGTCGCGTCTTTATAACCACGGCAAGCGAGGGGCGGGGTACCTTAGTCACTCCACTCATAGCACTTGCCCGAAAGCGGAAATTTGGCACCATCACCAACTGCCCTGGGTTCCCCCTCAACTGCAGGAGCTACCTGCGGATTTTCTTGATTTACTTAAGATTTTCATATCCTAAACTTTGTGTCAGCTAGAATTATAGAGTGGTGCACACTTGTCTTGGCTTTCATGAGGACACCGTTTCGATGAATTGATGACGGATTGAACCGACCTGTGACAGCCCATAGCTAGAGAGGCAAACCGTCATTGAGTACAAGAGCTCAACATGAAGGACGTGGAATAAGACAAAGCAGGAGGATAATCGTATGCGGCGCCATACTGTACATGGGATCCGACGACTCCACAGTTTTCATCCTTGCGTTCGCAGGGAGTTAGCTTCAAGGGTCAGCTGAACCACGGATCAGTCCCTCATTGCTTTGCAATCTGAGAAAACGTTTAAGAGATTGCGATGGACTGAATGATCACCAATGGACAAATCCTGAGGCGGCAGAAGGTTTAACATTCACGGGGTCGTGGTCGGAGAACCCGGAGGAAACAATAAAAAGAGGTTCCTATAAGGGTTATCAAGCAGATGTAGCACTATCGGTTTCAGTGCATGGAGTGTCGAAGGGCTGAACTACCATCTGCAAACGCACATTCTTTCTTTCTTTCACGTAATACTTACCGAGCTACTCAATGAACTGTCTCCCAGGTGGACCGGTAGGAAGGTATTTATGACCAATGTGGTGGGCTATGAGATGGTGAAGCATCTCAACGATGGTAAAGGGACGTCTTCCAGCCTCTAAGACCCCGCGGTGCTCATTAAGAAACCTGGATACGTACGTGTAATAAGCGGGATGAGATCATATGCTCCAGGAGCTGTAATATATAATTTGTATCTGCTAAGGTATCATGAAAGATCGATTGTCCTGGGGAAGCATAACAAGACTTTGGGGTATCTACAGAGTCTAGAATTACAACAAAAGGGCTTAGGAATTCTTTCCTACCCATTCGGAAGCGTCCTTCCCTTTCCTCGTTCGTCGTCTCCCTGCTCGGCCTTCTCTTTCCTCTTCTGTGTGACATCCCAGTTGTAGACCCGCGCTACCGCTACTTCCAGCGTCTGCCAATTTAGTCAGCGTTGTCGACCATCGATCACGAAAGGTTCACGAGCTTACTGTAATCTGTTCCCTCAAGAAGTCCAAATCTTCCTCACAGTTCTCCAGGTTCTGCTGCGCAGCGGACAGTTTCGACTCCAACAACGTTTCTGCCTCAGCGATGGGATACGCCAGCATCACATTGGCCCCAAGCCATAGGTAAACTTCTTCCGTGGGCGGGACAAGTGCTTTAGCGTAGAGGGTATCGTTGAGCTCGAAGGTAGTTTCTAGGGGTTCGGCATCTGGCTGGAGTAAAGGGTATGAGCATGGTATTGACTTGAAGCTCAGGCACGTAGACAGACCTTCCTTCTCTTCAGGAATTGGACCATGTCCAGGGTCTTTTGGATGTCTGGTATCTTCTCTTTCAACCCTGCCGCTCGCCTTTGGGTGTTGACTTCCATGAATTGGTATTTCCTATCGATGCAGAACGTTATTAGCAGAGGAGAGGCTTATTATTGAATGATCAAGGCGTACGATATCATCTCCTGGAAGCTCTTCATCGTCCCATCAACTTCCGCTCTCGAGACGACATAGTCCTCCACCTTGTCCACGAACGGCGCATATGGTATGCCTCGAGGATTCGTTGGCGCATCTTTACTGTTCCACGTAAGCATCTTTTGTGAGTATTGAGCGGACGACCCATCTGATGAACGTACTCCACGATCTTCTTTGACATTGCACTGCCAACAAGCCTCGAAGTTGAGAATAAAGAATTGGGGACGGAGTTCAAAAATGACGACGGTGTCGCGGCCCGATTCCGCGCCTCTACGAAAAGTTCCTAGATGATGGTGTGCTTTCACCTTCCGGCCTTCTCTGTTGTGTAATTCACCACGAAACTTTAGAGTGTAATGTTCTCAGCCTCGCCATGTAGAGCAGTCTACAGACTCGATTTCCCACTTCTCAAATATCCCACGCGCCGCCTCTACCACCCTGCCGCAACTATCCACTTCGCATCCTACTCCACGAAAGTCTCGCCTTCAAACACCAACGCTCAGAAAGCCGCAGTCGACTCTGTCCGCAACAATGCCACAGTTGCGCCAAATCACAGCGCCAAGCCCTCGATCATTGATATCAAAGTCCCCGAGGACGCTTTCCCCCATGACCGCCTCAACCCTCCTCCCTCCTCCCTCCCCCCTCCCCTCACGCTGCCCACCCGGCAACCCGACCAAACAGCCTACAAATACTACTACACCCTCGGCCGCGCCTACCTAACCTTCTACAAAACTGGTCTCAAAAACCTCTACACCAACTACAAGCTCACCCGCATCCTCATCGCTCGCCACCCTTCTTCCCAGCCCCTAGAACAATCTCTCCTCGCCGGCGCCCTCACCCGCGCAGACTGGCTCACCATCCGACGCACCCGCGCCGACCTCGCTCGCCTACCGCTCTTCGCTCTCGTCTTCTGCATCTGTGGGGAGTTTACGCCCTTGGTGGTCTTGGCTGTGAGTGGCGCCGTGCCGCGCAGCCTATGGATTCCCATGCAAGTTGAGAGCGCGAGGCGGAAGGTCGAGGAGCGGCGGAACGAAGTGTTCCGAAATCCGGATCCGGCGCTGGGGCTGGAGGCGGAGATGAAGGGTGGGAAGGTGGAGGAGATGGGCCAGCCGGTGATGGTGCATATCGGACGGAGTCTGGGGCTCTATTCGAGTCTGTGGGATCGCCTAGGTGTGTCGCCTACGTCCATTGTGAGGAGGAGGGTTAAGAGGAGGATGGAGTTTGTGGAGCTGGATGATGCGGTGATTGAGCGCGATGGAGGGGTGGAGAATTTGGATGGGGAGGAGGTGGTGATGGCGGCGGAGAATAGGGGGATAGATGTTTCGGGGAGGAAGGAGGCGGATCTGAAGATGGTGCTGGAGGAGTGGTTGCAGGCTAGGAAGGCTCTTATGGAGAAGGGGAAAGCGGCGACTTGGCTTTATTTGACAAGGCCTGCTGCGTGGCCGCGTGCGGGTTGATTGCGACGTTGGAAGGTATAATAGCATATTTGGAAAGTGCTAGATGTACAGATATTCAAAGGCATGACAGGCGGGGATAGCAGATGCTGGTACTTTTGAGCATTTGTATGGGCACTGTTCTACTTCGCTCCTATGTACAGATAGTGCAAAGTTGAATTATAGTTCCTCTGAGACTCTACCGCAGGAGCACGATGGCTTTCTAGTGCACTGACTGATGTGTGACAGCCATGCAAAGAATAGACTCCCCTGTCGCATAGTAAAAGCCGTTTAGCTCGGTATTTAGCAATTCTTCGGCAAACTCTCTGATGTAACACATAAATGACTGAAAGCAGTGAGCGACTCCATTGGTCCACAAGATGGATTACCAACCCTTCTCATCAACCTCGCTCAAAAGATCCTTTGCAGCACTCACTGCCTGTAACGACCCAGCTGGTCTATGATGTTCTGCACATTATGCTGCTGGGTAGGTTGGAAATGCTGCTGCTGCTGTTGCGGCATGCCCGGCTGAGGACCTCGATTAGCAGCGTTTCCAAGCAATGATGCCAGCGTCGGATTATTCGCGAAAGCCTGGTTCACCGCCTGCGCATTGTACTGCGGCTGCTGAGGCGGCTGCTGTGCGCCATATGAGTATCCTTGCTGGGGTGGCTGCTGACGATTGACACTATTCAGAAGAGCCGCTAGATCTGGTTGCTGTTGCGGCTGTTGAGGCTGTTGATACGGATTCTGAGGGGTCTGAGGCGTTTGCGGGTTCTGCGACATTGCACCGAGAAGCTTCTGCAACGCTGGGCCATCCAGAGAAGTTATGAGATTTGCGAGGTTGGGAGCTCCTGCGGGTGGCGCTTGCTGTTGTGGTTGATGCTGTGGCGGCCCCTGCTGTGGATACTGACCGTATTGAGGGCCTGGGTATGGAGGACCGGGATTCTGTTGCGGTGCCATGTGCGTGCCCTTCGCTCTGACCACAAGTTCGGCGGCAATGTTAGCATCTAGTTCTTCATATTCTACATGCTCGTTAGTCAAGCGGCATATATGAGTTGCCGTGGTGGGACTTGCCTTCAAAGCGCACGTTGTCTTGTCCTCCACGCCTGTCGAATACTTGGAGAGGGATTTTGCCTGTAACTTGCGACTGACGAAGGATCTTGACGACGGCCTGTACTCCTTCAATAATCTGTCTCTTTATTACTGCAGCCATTGAGACCCTAGGTAGTTGTAAAACGTCGCAACGGAGTCCGCGGTCACGGAACGATTTCTCAATATAGCCAACAAAAGTCCTGAAATTTCCGATGTCTGTCAGTTGACACTTTAGACTATCTTACGACTGGTCAAGTTGCTCACCTATCGACTTGATCGACCAATATCAGCTGGACGTCCGGAACATCCCTTAGTTCCCTTCGTGGGAAGGGTAGAATTGCTTCCTCATCTAGATCCCGTCCCAATGGGCTACGGCTTCGATAACGTCCGTTTCTACCGTAAGTCGGTGATCTAGAGCGACTTTGCCGGCCTCCATAATAGCGATCTGGGCTTCTGTTCCTAGAACCACGGTATTCATCGCGTCCACGAAACCCTCTTGGCGAAAGTGAGCGCATTGGGCGGTAATCGTCCCTTCGTCTCAAGTCCCCACCTCTGACACCTCCAGGAGGTACGCCACGGTCGTACCCAGCATTACCATTACGTTGACCCCCTCTTTGAGACCCACGGCCATAGTCTGGGCTTCTTACACGCTTGTTGTACCCTGCCCTCAAACTATCTCCAGCGGCCGTCGGAGCGGCGTTGCGGGCGTTCTTCTGTGGTTTGGACACTTCAAGATCTGGTAGTGGTGAGCCTCTGAAGTGCGATCATAGATTTCTAGCGTACTCACGCATCTTCCTTCCTCGGATCGCTTCTCCTTGTTCCGCCTGTAATGCACGCTGGCAGCAGACCGCATCGTAGTACTGAACAAACCCGTAGGCATTCTTGATGGATATCTGAGCGAGCTTCCCATACCTGTGGAACGCGTAGAAAAGATCACGCTTTGTAGCTTTCTCCGTAAAAAGATTTCCTAGATTACATCAGCGTTTGACGTCGGTAGTAGTCACAAGCTTCGAAACCTTACCAACAAAAAGTCGAGAGCCATGCGGGAATCTGTCCCATAAGCCTTCACTCACATACACAGCTTCTTCACGCATGAAATCGTTCCAAAGGGCCTCAATCGCAGGTGTAAAAGGCACCTCGTCGTCGTTCTCTTCGCGAGGACGAGCGGATCTAGACTCATTTGCACCATCTGTTTGTCGAGTCTGAGGCGTAAGGGGGCTAGTCTGGCTGGGACCGCTCGGAGAAGCGGATTGCTGGAAAGTCGCGAGGGGCGGAGGGGGAAGACCATTTGCACCAACAGCTTTAGGTGTAGGATGAGGATAGCCTTGAGAAGCAGGATGAGAGCTACTTGATTGGGTAGGATGAGGACTGTGGGTGGTGGAGGCTTGGGTTTGCGGGTAATGATAGGTTGAGATGTCGTTCTCGGCTTTGTAATTAGGATGAATAGCAGGTTTCTCCTGTGGTGGCGGGCGTGGAGGCAGTCCAGCTGGGACTGGAAACGCGGATAGGGGCTGTTCGACGCTACAAGGTCTGGGTACATTAGGAGAATCCGAGGGAGCAGCAGTCGTGATTGAAGCTATGTTGTCTGCGCTAGGAGCGGTGGAGGTGGAAGGGGAGAGACTTTCCAGAAGGGTATCGTAGTTCACGCCTTCGTTGCTCAATCCTGGTTCAAATTGGAGCACTTGAGCATGGTCATGCTCGGCAGCTTCATCAACTGTAGAACTCTCGAATTCGATTAAGGGGGCGTGCTGGGATGATGAATGGGGCTCTGTGGTTCGATGAAGGGTTTGTTCAGGAGAACTCTGGCTGAGACTTGACAGTAGTGTCGTAGTATCATGCTGAAGGGGGGTAGATAATGGCTCAAGAGCAGCGATAGGTGCAGGAGGATGAGCGGTAGAAGATGTGAAATAAGTTTGCAAGATATCAGTTTCCTGATGGCTGTCTTGACCAGCCATTTCCTCAGTTTCGTATGATATGGCCGAAGTGTCGTCTCCTTCGCCATCGATTTCACTGTTCCCTTGAACGTTGGTGAGGTTGACTGCTTCGTTGTTGAGGCTTGTGGCGGCCTCGAGAGCAGTCCAAGTCTGCAGTGAAATGCCTGGATCGACTGCATGCGCATTCGATGCCATGATAGGCTGCTGCATGTGTGTAGAAGTCTGATTGAAAATAGGATCGATCTGATTCTGTAGGACTGGTATCTGCGAAGACTCGGGGATGTGAATCGGTAGAGGGCTCTCTAGAGTTAGTTTCTGGCCTCCGAAGTGGTGTGCTTCAGATGGAGGGCTCGAATTCATTGATGCAATAACGAGGAGTATGGGGCACAATGATCGCAGGGAGAGGGTGGGCTGCTGAAATAGTACGGGGATGTCAGACCCAGGCGCCGACCTGAGCGCTGATTATGGAAGAGCTTGGAAAGCCTCTGTGAATGACTTCCATAGCACTGCTGTGATGATGGTAGGGAAACATAGGGGCGGGGTTGAGAGACATGCTATTAAATAAACACTTTCAAATGGAGATCATGAGTGCGACAAAATGACGATTGCTAGCGGGAAATCGTTCCACCGTGCCGCCGTTCCGCATCACATAAATTGACACTCTTTACTTACGTTTACTTTACCATCTTTGTTTGCCACAATTCGTGAGGTTCCTTAGGTACAGTGTTTACCTTAGGGTCTTCTGCATATCAACCTCAAGATAGATATAGGCGAATTAGTTGTCCGGTATGGCTTGGTTACAAGCTCAGTGAAGATGGAAGGTGTAATCGAATGAAGTAGCTTGGGAAGCAGACTGCAACCGCAAGACATGCTCTTTGCTCTCAAAAATATAGGACGCCTCAAGCATTTGACCAATCGTTGCAGCAGCTGGGAGGCCTATCGGTATCTAGCCACGCTGCCGTTTGCTAACGGTGGACTTTCAGAGGAGCATGCCGTTGGACGGCAATGGCTTGCTACGTTCGAGCAAAGCAAAGTACCTAGGGATTCTTGCGAGGTGTCATTCAGTCGTGCATCTGGTCCTGGAGGTCAGAAAGTTAACAAGTAGGCTATATTGTCATACACCTTGCAATGTCTTCTAATTTCCAATAGGACTAATTCAAAAGCAACTGTTCGCTTGGCGATCAAAGACCTGTCACATCTAACTCCCTCAATCATTCATGAGGCTCTTGTGGCATCTCAATACTATGCTGCCAAATCGGAAGCTCTGATAGTGCAGGCTGATAGTAGTCGAAGCCAAAGTGACAACGTAGAAGAATGTTTCCGCAAATTATACCAAAACATCATGAAAATTTGTCGATCCATGATCAAAGGAGAGACTTCACCGGATCAAGTAAGGAAAGTCGGAAAACTGTATGCTATCTCTATTGATCTGGGTATCTCACATACTAGTGTGCTGACTTCCTACGTCCAAAGACAAAAGGCAGAAAACGAGTCCCGTCTAAGATCTAAGAAGACCCACAGTAGGAAGAAGAGCTCTCGAAAAGCTGGGAAATCCGATTACTGAAGCTTTATGTGGTTAGCCACGAATAACTCATCCTACCATATCAAGAAATCGGTTGTCTTTAGGCCATATACGAGATCCGACCGTGATAGCCGATTCTACCATTTTTGGAAGGCTCTGAGCTTGCATTTTTTTGAGCAACGACGAAAGATCGTCAGCACCGACGCCAGGGTCGTCAGCCAAATCCGTCAAATATCGAGCCCAGGTCTTCTTCAGCGTCGCGGAGAGGACCAAGGCAATATCTGAATCCATGTTGTCTGTTTCTAACAACCGCAAGAGCCATTCAATTACTCGATGTGCTAGGATGCTGCGAGCCTGGGGGCTTGTAATCACGCTATGTGTGGTCGACAATGTTTCCATAGACGATCGAAGTCGGTCCAAGGAGGTTCTTATCACAGCCGGAAAATCGGCGGACTTGGTTCCAATAGAGAGAGTTGGTTGTTGGATGTAACAAGCCAGTGCATATGGGTTATATGGGCGTGCACCGATGAGGCCATCCACGACATGCTGCGATACCTTTGCCACACAAGGAATATAGTGGAAGGAAGCAACAATGTCAAAGAATTGTTGGCCCAAAATGCTTTCGTTATCAAATTGCTTCATAGCTGCGTCGAAAACTGCCATTGGAATAGCTCCAGATAATGCTGGTATCTGGTAGAGTTCCGCCAACACTCCTTCATCAACGGTTTCGTCGAACGCAGCATTAGGATCCGTCTCCGGTGCGATGATTGCAGGCAGCTTCAGCACTCCATTGCCTGTCTCAGCTTCTAGATTTTGCGATTCCTGTCGCCCCAATATCCGGCCACGTGTGGCTATCTGAGAGATGTACATCATCTCCAGCTTTGCGTATTCAAGCCATAGGTCCCTCGAACGTTTGCAAAACCTTAGGGCTCGCTGCATATAGCTTCTTGCTTCTGTTATGTCGGACTTTTCCTCCAGTGTGTATTTGGCGGCGTAGATCCAGAGCGCAGGTTTCGTAGGGTGAAGCCGGAGCAAGTTAGTCAAAATCTGGGACAACTTCTTGTTGGCCTTCTGTCGTCTAGCGAATTCAATGTACTGCATCCACAGACCGATGTCGGCGGGAAACTTCCGTGTGGCCCGGTCCAAGACAAAGAATATACGTCTTTGACCTGCATGACCTGTTCGTTTCAGACCCATCCTCTTCACGCGCTTCCGCCGCAAAGACTCAAGATTGATTTCATATTCCCCATATCGAGCGTAATCAGACGGTTGCGAACCCCGCGCATTAAGCTTATGTTCGAAGTCGGAGCGCTTTCTGGCAATTGAATGGATCTCTTGCTAGACAAATTGTTAGATTCGTGCGCTTCATCCGTGATAGCATAAGGAGGTACTTCTGTAAAGATCTTCTTCCTTTGCAAATCCTGCAGCTCCGGGACTGACTGCTCAAGGTAGAAGCGAGCTTTATCGCTTGCACCGGCCATCTGTAAGTATCATCTGCTAAACGGAAACAAGTACGAATAGCAATATAAGGTACAATCCGAATGGGTTTGAAAGAAGCGAAAGTCTTGGTGGGTTGCTCGGTCGTCGGAGTTAAAGCGTAGTTGGTCTGTGCGCCGGCTACCAAAATAGTAAACACATTCAAAGCTTCAGCGGTCTCATGTTCTTCCCAGGGGCAGTCAATACTGTTCTTCGCCATACTCCTCAGCAATCATGTTTCACCGAAGTGAGCGATAGTGTGCCCGAGCTGTCCTGCGCGCAATGGCCCCTAGATATAGGGACGGCGAATTGGTGGTAGCTGTGTCTGGTAAATGGGTGTCTTGGACCCATACTGTGGTCGCATACACAGCTTTCTTGGGGGCACTCGCAACGGGCTTGTACCTCCACTACGACAAAATTGTTCAAAACGAATACTATGTGAGAGCTCAATCCGCTCTCCTCGAATTGTCTGACAAAGCTCCTAGGGTTATCCCCAAGAATGGTTTCCTTCCGTCTCTGCTACCATTGGTGATCGATATCCAGAGCGCTCAATATTCCAGCTTTTCATTGCAATCACCTCAGGTGCGGTACATATCGCCTCGGGCTAGGTCCAGACATTGACATGTGTGATTAGGACCTCGCTTTGCCCTCGTTTTCCTCTGGTACATCCTCACAGCACGTTCCGACTCAGCGCTCCCGAAGATTGTGGCCGGCACAGGTATATTTCGTACAGTTACATGCGGTGGCTGGACTTATGTTACCTCAACGGATGATCACAACTGGCATGACATCTTCATGATATCCTACCTCGTGGCTACCTTGCCATGGACGCTAGGCTGTCTGGCGCTGAGCCCCAACAACCCTACGGCGATCAAATGGAGAAAGAGATTTGCATCATTGTTCTTCAGTACTCTAGTACCACTGATTTACTTCTTCATCCAGCACAAGGTCCACAAAGTACCTGGAGGTAAGTTTGACCATCTATACACCTTACGAGCATCGACTGACAGCCCTAGCCTACACCACCTACGCATTCTTTGAGTGGGCGCTGATACTCTTCGATGTGGGTTTCGACGCTGTAACTGCACTGGACTTCGAAGGATTTGAGTTGCAGATCAGAGATGTCAAAGGGTCTAGCAGAGGGTATGTGAACTGGCTTCCGAAATGAGCAAAGTACGGATCAATGAGCCCGATGCCTTGGGCAAAGACTGACAAAGCGTCTTCGTAGGAACAACCAGCCAATCGCGAATGCTATACTCGAGAAAGAGTGAGATGTCAACGTAGAATTGATACAGGTCATGGGGCTAACTCGTAATCAGAAAGGATAAGCCTGTTGGCAGAATTTTCGGATCCGGGCTGTCCTGGGCGGAAGCTTTCGATGCTGCGGCCGACGTGTACAATGGAGTCGGTCCCGCTTTTGCACTTCGGGGCTCCTGCAATTGCTAACAAATGCTGTAGTTCGTATTCTGGTCAATGCTCACTTCGCTGGGGTTGATCGTATGGTGTATGTCCCACTCAAAGGAGGTTCCATCAGGATCATTGACCTTCATCAGATTTTCCGCTTTGGCATATGGGCATCTCAGGATGGGAAATTGTGGTCATGTGCACCATATCGCCTTTGCTGCTATGCTCTCAGTTTCTCCGTCCCATGATCATCCAAAACCTCCGCCTTATCCATTTGCTCTCGCTCTCAGGTTTACTAGCATACGCCGTGAAGACACCCGAGTACCGTCTACTAGTTGTGGGCTTTAGTATCACCATGGTTTGCCTTGCGTGGCCAGCCACATGGTATGCAGAGAGGTCTCAGCTGCCTCGTTTGGAAGCTAGAGTATTGGCTTGGAGTATCGGACTCATTGTGTCGAGCATCGCCAAGTTTGCCTTTCACACCAACAACCCAGTTTGGCCTATTATGCACGGAGAGAACGGAGGTTGGAATAAGCTTGGTTTCGCCCTGGCAGTTGTAGCCGTTTTGCGGTCCACTCGACAAGTCACCGAAAGCCGCGGTGGACAAGAAGCGAAGGGTGCTGAATCGCCAGTGCTTGCGGGTCTGGGCCTGGCCGGTCTGTTCTTCGGCATGCACTCACTTCTATCTGATTCAAGTACAATGATCCTATGGGTTTGGGAAGGTTTCCCCGTGCGAGGCCCCATTGCGGCAAACGGCATTCTGACATTACTTGCAATGGGACTTGGTGTGGTCGCTGGCATCCTTTTCCAAGAGTCTGTCACCAACTGGGTACATTTCGTGTTGATTGGCCTTGGGGCATTCCTTGTCACTGGCTTCAGCAATTGGACGGGTTACTCCGGTGCGCTGTTACTCGCTACCTCATTGATGGCCGCAGCCCCCGTCTTGATCAGCTCAGCTGTTCGTAATGGACCATTTAGCTTCGGTCTGGGTTTCTTATTCTACAACCTGCTCGTTTTGGCCCACGTTTGGGTAGTCGCGTACGCCTTCGTTCCAGGAGGGCCGTATTTGCGGGAGCACACCGACTGGATCATGACGGCCATTGCCCTCCTAGTTGGTGTGGGTATGTATGCGGTACCTAAGACCGAAAGCCGTCTGAAGACTCGATACAAGCTCAGCAAGAAAGGTCCGAACCGGCTGCTGTCGTACTATATTTATATCGTTGCGATTCTGGAACTATTTGCCATTGCTATATCTTATCTGCGTTTCCCAACAAATGACTACACTCCTTACCACAAAGATGAGAAAGTCATCACCGCCGGAATCTGGACGATTCACTTCTCACTGGACAACGACATGTGGTCTTCGGAGCGCAGGATACGGGATCTGATCAAAGAATTGGAAGTCGATGTCGTTGGATTCCTCGAGACCGATTTACAGAGGATTATCATGGGCAACCGCGATACTACCCAATATATCGCAGAGGATTTGGGCATGTATGTTGATGCCGGCCCGGGACCGAACAAGCATACATGGGGTGCGGCGCTTTTATCCAAATTCCCCATCCTCAATTCTACTCACCATCTGCTACCTTCACCGGTTGGCGAACTCGCTCCGGCGATCCACGCGACCATTGATGCTTATGGTGAGCATATCGATGTTCTTGTCTTCCACTCCGGACAGGAAGAAGACCCGGAAGACCGAAGGCTACAATCAGAATACCTGAGTAAATTGATGCGCGAGTCTCCGAGGCCAACGATTCTGCTGAGCTACCTCATCACCAAGCCCGGGGAAGGCAACTACAATACCTATGTTGGAGAAAAGAGTGGGATGAGAGATATTGATTCGACTGATTGGGACCGGTGGTGCGAATACATATTGTACAAAGGCCTCAAGAGGACAGGGTATGCAAGGGTCAGCCGGTCTACGATCACCGATACAGAGCTACAAGTGGGCAAATTTGTTGTTGGTCAGCCTGAAGGGACGGATGAACAAATCAACGAGAGCGAGGTCCCTGAGGGCTTGCGCTTCCCTGCCATGTTCCGAGGCCAGGGTGTTCGAGGCCATGCTTACCACGTCTTCGACGAGCCGCGGTACTACAGGTGATAGATGTGTATGATACTTTCTGTACTTGTATACATCGCGCATACTCGGGCATTGCTGTTACATAGTGACTCAAATCATTGCATAAGCAAATTTTGGCGAAATACTTGCCTACTACTGGAGATCCAAAACTTTAGCTGTGCGGCGGTGGCATTTTTGCAAACCGTCGAGTCTTCAATTCACAACCCGATGCTTGCAGCCTGCCAGTAGCGTTTAGAAGAAGAACAGTTCTTGCAGAGGTGGAGAAGCAGCAACGGCTGCGCTCTTTTAGTATGGAGTAGACCAGGATATAAAACCACAATCTCGACTCGGATTTCTCGGGCAACCATCATGCTGACCAGCTGATCCCGGAAGCCCAATCCGTCGTAAAGCTGTGCGGCTCAACGCTCGCTTCTATTTCGGTGATTGTTGTTGACTGGAATCCCTTTTGCTATGTGCAGGCCAATTGTCCCGATTGCACACTCCACCAACGAGCATTTCGACACTGTGCTCCACCATCTTGACCAAAAGACTCTGTGACATTTTGCTTACTTTATGGTTTCACGACTTGTTCGTACCCATTGCGCAAATGCGGCTTGAATTCTCTTTGTGCATGATTTGCTTGGGTTCATCTGATTCGCTGACGCCACAGAAGTCGAGCCGGTTCCTGACTAGACTTCTTCTAGACCCACAAGCGAGATGAAGACAAGCTTAGCGCCTTCAAATGGCTTCAAGTGGCTTCAATGCTGTACTTGCCTTCACCACTTCACTTTTCGCTGTCATCTTCCCTTTCTGCGACGGTGGGACCTACGTTGTATCTGCGGTTGTGACGAATCAGTCACAGTCATCACGTTCGCTTTCCATGGCACACTAAAGTCACTCCCTGCTCCTTATACCCGCAACACTTCCGCTCGTTACACCAGTCTTTTCTAGGGGTGCACGAGCGACTATTTGAAACAACGAGTACATTCCAATCAAGGACACGGTCGACCAACCGCGACGACACTTCCTCCTACTATTCTGCAATATTCGTATCATTCGTGGAGACAACAAGAGGCTGCTGGCAGTTCTCCAAGATTGGATACGGTTCAGCGGTACAAGCTGGCATCGGAAGCAACATCGGCAACAGGACGCTCTCCGCTAAAGAGCCATTTCACATCTTTCATCGACAACCCGCAGGTAGCCTCACAACCCCAGGGAGCGACATCTTTGTTGATTGTCGTCTTCGTCGTCATTGACTCGAAGGTCTCGTGACTCTGGGCAACGCAAACAAAGGAAACAGACCCACTTTTTGACCCGTGCGGCTCAGTACAGCAACAAAGGTACATTGTCAATATCCTCCCGGTGACATCAAGTCCGATCTTGTCACTCGAAAGCCTTTGGAGCTGACCTGAATGTTATTAGTGATCTGTAATATTAAGAAACCCCTGGCCTTCCCAACGGAAGGTCCCTACCATACCTAAATTCACATCATGGTACGGTTGATCTCCAAGGCCGTAGTTACGGCGATATCTCTCAACTGCGCTTTTGCTCCGACATCAGCGCAGGCTCCCGGAACAGCGACATCGGGACTAAGACCTTTGACCTATAATGGCTGTTATTCCTCATCGAAACCGTTAGCAGACCAAGGTTCCTACACATGGCAATCGCCAAGCTATTGCCAGGATACATGTGTGAAGCTCAACAAGCCCGTGATGGCTACAACAGGTGGCTCCAATTGCTTCTGTGGCGATCAACTACCACTCGCTAGCAATAAAACACCCGATTCGCAATGCAGTATTCCATGCTTCGGATACGGCAAGATGAACTGTACGTCCTCTGGATATCCAGGAAGTCGAGGACAGATGCTGACTGTTTGATAGGTGGTGGTCAAGGGTTTTGGTCCGTCCAGCTTACTGGGGTTGACAATGCCGTATCCAATATAAAGCCATCTGCTGCTGCAACCTCATCTTCCAGCGACTCATCTAGTACCTCCACCGCTAAGCCAACTCCCAGCGATCCTTCATCGTCTTCGCCTTCGCCCAAACCGAACGCAGCACCTGCTCCAGACACAACTCAGAGCGGATCTTCCTCGCTTATCGGTCCTACAAGTACCGTTGTGATCACCGCGCCTGGTCAAAGCAATGTTGCAACAGCGACAGCGTCGGGATCATCCGCCGGGGGTCCGCCCAAAGGGGCTATTGCTGCCGGAGCGATTGTTGGTGTGGCTGTTGTTGGTGCCATCGCAGGAGGTCTTTTCTTCTTTCTTCGGCATCGAAGGAGAGCTAGGGAAGAGGAACTCAACCAGAATTCTGAGAACCCGTTCAGAAGTCACAACCTACCTTCGAGTGCCGCCTCGATGTCCGATTCGAGACTTGAGCCATCGGTGATGATGCAAAGGCGGCAGAGCGATGGAAGTATTGCAGACAACCAAGATTACTCAAGAAGAATCTTGCAGGTACGCTACCATCCTTCTTATGCAGATTTCTCTCAACGGCGCTAATCCAAAACCCAGGTAACAAACCCGGACAATCGGTAACCACTCATATCAGCCCTCCAACACGATACCTACAATATTCTAGTTCTCTCGAACAATCAAAACTCTTCAACCAATGTATTTGTGCCTGGAATTCGGCGTTTAGGTGGTAACGTGTGACACGAAGGGTCAAGGCCCAGCTTTTAACCTTATGAGCTGTGGCTTCTAGTTCGACACGATCGTGACGCACTACAATCTTCCAGCTTCTCATGCACAAGCGAAACATCTGTGTAGTGTTTGAGTATGAAGCCGAAGAAATTGCTGGCATACATAGCTGCCTCGTCGGGCTGTATGATCCAGCAATTTGTCCTCGAAAACACAGCGGTTCGGATGACATCGGTAGACGGTGAGATAGACGGAAAAGATGGTAGAGGATTCAAAACATTTTAGGCTCTACATCATAAGATAATTCCATCATTATGCCCACCCAAATTTTGCCCAGACCTCGAAGCATTCCCGCCTGCTTTAGGTCAAATTGATGGAAAGTAGGATGGTATAGTCGGATGCTGGAAAATCGTTGATGTGATTATATGCAGGTGTCGTTTCTGAGGCTTATGGGTGAAGCGTTGTTTCGTTATCAAGTCCTATCATCCGATGTTCACTTCTTATACCACGTGACTATGAGGCTAGTGACGTTCCAAAGCTCCCAAAAATCCATGTTTGATATCCCATCAGAGCTACCACTACAATGCACCCTGTGTCATAAGACGCACACTCTAGTAACTATCAGATTTTACCCTTGCAGTATACTGAATTGCCAGACGAAGCTCAGCAAGCTGAGCAGCCATGTCTCTACGAGCCAATACCGCCAATGGCGGCGCGGGAAAGCAGCCTTCAACAGCATTATCACAGGGTAGTAAGTTTCTCGAATACCTCCAATTGAACTCTCTACTGACATGTATTCCAGGCGAAGAGAAGCAAAAACGGCTCCTTGCCTCCGACGCCGGCCACTTCTCCATGATCAAGTACCCGCTCCTCCAGCCAACCCACTCCAGCGGACGCACTGACGCCCTGCACTCAGAGCTCTTCACCTCGCCGACCTGATCACTGAACTGAATGGTCCATCTCCACGCTTCTCATCGTATCAATCTATCTCTAACGAAGCATCGACCAGGCTTTTGCGGCTTTATGTCCATCCTCAGCTCCATGCGATACTGCCTCGGCCCCGCAGACGCCTACGGCCCAATATGGGCAGCGCTCGCTCTCATGCCGTTTGGGCTTTTCTTCGACTTCATGGATGGGAAGGTGGCGAGGTGGAGAGGGAAGAGCAGCCTGATGGGGCAGGAGCTGGATTCGTTGGCGGATTTGGTACGTCGGTCCACGGCTGAGCTTCCCTACACAATCACTGCCCGGTATGCGGCCACCCATGACACAGCATGCGGAGCCACTTCAAGATCCATGTCACCCAAAGCAAGCCTTAGCTAACCCCTTTCCCCCCGCCCACAGATCTCCTTCGGCGTCGCCCCCGCCGTCTGCGCCTTCGCCCTCGGCCTGCGCACCCCCCTCGACACGCTCCTCCTCTCCTTCTTCGTCCTCTGCGGCCTCACCCGCCTCGCGCGCTTCAACGTCACCGTCTCCGCCCTCCCCAAAGACGCCACCGGGAAAAGCAAGTACTTCGAAGGAACACCCATACCGACCAGCCTGGCGATCGTGGCTGCGATGGCGACGCTGGTGGGGCAGGGGAAGGTGAATGGTGGGGAGTATGGGGTGCTGGGAGGGAGCTGGGCGGAGGGGACGGTGGTGGAGGTGCATCCGGTTGTGGGGGTTTTTGTGGGGTGGGGGTGTGCGATGGTCAGTCGGACGATACATATTCCTAAACCTTAGGAGAGACGGAGGGAACAGGGTTTCAGTGGAAGGGAAATGGCGGGGAAGAGCTGCGGAAGTTTTTTTCCTGAAGGGAGGACCTGACGACAGCATGCATATGGAAGCGACGATACCACTCGAAGGACAATTTCATTTCTACGAGCATACAGGACAAGGCAATCTGTATGCCGAAGTACCTCCCCGCACCCTATCTCTCTCGTAGGTTCGATCCCCTTCATGGCGCTTATCTACATCTATCTCCTATCACCGAGCAGTATATCCCCATGTCAAAGAACATCGAAGCGAAAGGATAGCTTGAAGACCGAACAAAGGGGCGAAGACTCCTAGTTGGGTTTCAAAGGCAGATTCGCTGCTGCAGATAACCCACCCCCTATTCCGATCGAGGCCTCCCAAGGTCCACAGTCATGACCAGGCCCCAGGCTCTCCTCTCCTCAGTACGGCCTATGGCTGCCGGCCCCGACCTCGGTGCAGAACCCTGAGAGTCTGTTGTGCATATTCGAACGGTCCTCGGTTTCCGGATGGGTGCGCGGCTCCCCCAGGTTTCCAGCTGCACCATCTATTGAATCATCAACCCAGAAGATTTCCAAAACATCGTCCAGGATTTTTTTTTGGGCGCAGTCAGCTAGTTGCCTGGGACAGATTCGTTGGTTGACAATTTCCAACACGATTGAGGGATGATCGGTCGAGAACGGGCATACTGGTTCGCTCATGGCAGCTGGATGCAACTACCATTTCCCAAAACACCTACCACAGGCAGCGCCAATCCCCCGACATCACCCCTCTCGCAAATCTCAAAACTCTCGAAAACGACACTTTCGCTCCGAAACTATCATCCCCCCCCCCTCCAAAACCCATATTAATAACTACTTTCTCTCATCTCGGATTCTGGATAAATAGTCTCCGGCCGGTCCTGCACTGGTTCTCTTTTTCTGGTTTGGGAGGGAGGTTGGGGGGTTCGGGTATGTGGGTGCGTGGATGGAGGAGGGTGGGGCGCTTTTGGGGTTTTTGGGTTGTGGTAGTGGGGAGGGAGATGGATATGGGCGGTTTTGTGCATGAGGGAGAGGCGGGGATGGGGTCTGCGCTGCAAAGCGATTGATGCTATGCCCGTCTATTGAGAGCGCTACCTATCTTGTGAGCTCATCTGAGACAGAGATCATGGTATGGCTCCAGAATACTCGTACCAGAAGCCACGGAGACGGAGTGTAGGCTAGAAGACGCCCATTGATGGTTTCCATTCCCTCAGTCGATCTGTTCCTTTCACCAATCCCATCGGACAGGTTCCAGCACACAAAACCCACATGTTTCATAACGAGCACGCACAAAACCCAATACATCACGCCTACGACTGAGCTGAGACCTGCTCCCAATTACACCACACCTCTTTGAAATCTGTCTATTTGCCGTTCCGAGCTGAGATTGTCCAGTTTGCAACTTCGGAACGGCTATGTCATCGAGCTGGCCTTTCACAGTGCGCCACTGCCCCAAATCAAGTCGCCAAAGCACGAGCTTACGTATCCGCGCAGGAGCTCCAGGCGAAGGATGCGGCTGTGGCATCGGTACGCGCGACTGCGACGTTGAGAGCAGTCGTGGATGGGTCCTGGGAGCAGTGGCTGGTCGTGCGGCGGTCGAGAAGAGCGGTGGGGTATCGAGGCCAAGCGGTGACGACGAAGAGGCCAGTAGTAAGTCTGTTCGGTATCACAAAGATCGTTTCTGACCGGACAAGCGGTCGGCCGCGGTGTTTGTGAGGTAATTTGGGAGAAGAGTTGTTGAGCTGGAGTGCTGGCGACGATGTATTTGGAGAAAGTGACGACCTTGGTGTCTGAGGGGTTCGCAGGGGTTGTGACATTTTTGGCGCATGAGGTACTGTCGTCGGTGGATGCAGGAGAGTTTCCGGTTGGGGAAGCTGGCATATGGGGTCGTTATATGGCGGGTGATTGGGACAGATGCGGTGGACACGCAACTGTGCTCGATGCTGAAGAGTCCATCAGCTGTGAAGATATTGGAATCGCAAAGGAGAGCGTTCAGGCTAGGACTGTTGGGGTTGGATATAATGATATAGAGAACGGAGAGTGAACAGAGAGCTTTTCAGGCCCAGTGGTGGAGATATGAGGCTGTCGGTCGTAGCTTCTGCGCTCTCAATCTATGATAGGGGGAAGCCAGCAGGTAAGAAGATGAGCAAGTCTCAATTGTAGAACGGTGCTCACAAAACTTTGAGGCAAAGTTTAGGCTGAATTGAACGTTGATAAGATCACGATCAAGAGCATAATGATCGCCCCAAATGAGGCCAGCCCGAGAAAGCCACGGCGATCAAACACGGCTTTGGAGGGAAACGTGCAAGCTTTAGACGGTCACATCGTGAAGAAAAGATAGAATCGATTCTTACAGTCTATAATTTACGGACCCAGTCTATGGCCACCGCCGCCCATGAAAGGCATGGGGACCGATCCTTCGCCGGCTCCAGGCACTGTAGGAGTGTTGCTCGTAGGCAAGACGCCATACCGACCGTAGGTCTTCTGATCTATTGAGACGTAGTGGGGCAGGCGTCCAAGGAGGTTGAGTTTTCCTTCGATCCAGCGAAGGATTTTCTCTGGGGGTGCTAGGATCTTTAGATAACCCAAACCGTCTTTAAAGATGTCAGACTAGGTACCACGAAGATCAAAGAAACATAGCTATAAAATGGATGACTAACATATGTAACCCGTCGCTATGCTGCAAAGGTGACCAAGAAATGAGGTGTTAGGTACGAGGGCGGTGACGAAGAGAAGAACCACTAGCGGTGTAGTCCAGGTCGGGATCCTATATGTGCTTATACTGAAAGAGCAATGTCAGCATTCTCAACCGGTGGACGAACTGGCAACCTACGTGAAATGAGGATTAGCTCTGAATGTCTTGATGCCCTCAATGCCCAAGAGGACAAAGACCCAGACGCTGTGGACGTTATTAGCGAACAGATGTTGGAGTTGGGGTGTGGCATGCTTTGATACCTTGCGCCCATGACGGCAGTGTTTCCTCTCAATACTACTCTTTCAATCAACAGGTAAACCCCAGCTGGAATAGTCGACAGGGCTAGGACGAGATTGAGCAATCGAGTTCAGACATTTCTACTAGGACGACTTACGACCAAGGAACATGGCGCCGGTCAGCAAGGTGCCGTGCTCGGCCTCGAATCTCTCCATCAGGGGAACGAGTGCGATTGCGTTGAGGAACGCGTGTAGGAAGCCAAGGTGTATAAGAGGGTAGGTATTCAATCGGTACACTAATCGCAGAACAAGTCCGTCAGTACTCGCCGCGTTACCAGACATAGCTTCGAGACTCGGGCAGGATGCCGCGAATAGTCTTTCCGTGTATACGTACTTGTACCAAGATTGATCTCCTTCGGAATGAGCGCGCCCCATTGTACCACGTTCCACGCGCTCTGAAGCTCCAAGATCCAAAATAGGGCGATCACTAAGAGGAAGACACGGGTGAGGAGCGGAAGCCTGAAGATGTAGGACCTTAGTCGAGCGGGATTGAATTGAGGAAGTGTAGGTGCCATTGATAGTCCCAGGGCGGCTGGAGCGACGCTGCTTGAAGTTTGCGCTATCTTTCCATTTGTGCTGGATTGATATGGCCTGTAAGTCGCTCACACCAGGCTGTATGGGCAGTTCTCATCTTGCTTCTTGCTCTGATGGTTGGAATCAAAACTCCAACTTCTTTCTCCCGAGGCAAACAGCCGCTAGTGCCAGCCCTAAAATCCGCGCTTAACCCGGGAGACATCCCCTTTTCCCAGTCTTGCTTTGCCGCTTCAATCACATTGTCACTACAATCGATGTCATAATCTTGTACTGACGGCTATTGCACAACCTGAGTAACTCAAATAATACCTATCATCTTGTGGCCATGGACAGACACGCCGAGGACGATGATATGCCGTAGGTCTACTCCTTTCGGGAGCATTTCGCCTCCCAGTCACATCTGATATCTTATTGATCTTTCAGCATTCTGTCAAGTGCTACATTTGCAGCTTTGCAAGATTTCTACACTGAAAGAGACCAGAAGGAGAAGAATTTTGAGGATCTGAAGTTCAAGCTGGATGAAAGCCAGCAATGCCAACAAGCTCCCTTGTCCATGAACATGTTTAGCGAAGACTGGAACGCAAGTCAATTTTGGGTATGAACCAATCCAAGCACTGCTTCAATTCATCCTCCCTCAGTCCACGCAGTACAGCGACGAAACAGCAACGTTGCTTGCAAAGGAATTCCTTCGCGATGCAACAGCAACCACTCGAATTGCCGTTGTTTCCGCGCCTAGCGTCTTCATTCAGCTTAAGAATTTGATGGTAGGTTTGCCCAGTCTGGGAGCTGAGTGTGCTTGAAGAAGTAACCATTGACGAGAGATCGATACTCGCAGGCCTCAGGCGCTTATGGTTCTCCGTTTATCCAGCTCTTTGAGTTTGATAAGAGGTTCGAGGTCTTTCCGGAATTTGCTCAGTACGACTTCAATGCTCCATTTAAGCTCCCTAGTAAGTGCTATTGTGAACAGAACATAGTACCTAGATTTACTTGCTTGGTGCTGACCAGTAATGCAGCAGAAATGAAGGGGTCCTTCGACAGTATCCTTTGCGATCCTCCGTTCCTGAGCGATGACTGTCATACTAAAAGTAATCCCTTTGCTACTTATTTGTTCTTGGGCGCCGCTAATAAGCTGGCGGTCTCTAGCGGCTATGACTGTGCGATGGCTGATGAAAGCCCCGGCTAAATCGCAAGAAGACCGTGGTTCCCGCATCGTGGTTTGCAGTGGCCAGATTATGGAACTTTCGATCCATAAACTGTATCGCGGTATCCGAACGACAACATTTGAGCCGCAGCATGCTCAGGGTCAGCTTAGTAATAAGTTTGGGTGCTTTGCCAATTTCGAATGCGATGCATGGCTGTGGCAATGAAGGTTGACTAGTCGCCTGCGCCAAAGTTCTGAACGAGCAACGAAGATTTCACCACACTTGGGACATGGAGGTCCGCAAGCGAGCTTGCTGAGACGGAGAGAAGCTTTTTGGCACGCCAGTCTCCAGGATCCTCTATTCGGACAGATACTGGCACCGTCTCGAGATGGTGAGATGGCATAAGCAAAGCATAACTTGAAAGCATAGCTCCTCGGATGCAACCAGAAACCGATCCTCTGTGAGTCAGACTTCCGTTCCCTCCATCCATGTTGTGACTTGTGACCGAGCATGTGCCGCAGTCGCCGTGAAAGCGGAATCGGAAGGAGGTGAAGGGAGGTCCGAAACTACTGGTACTTTCAAAATCCGAGGCGGCTACGCCTTGGCATTTGCCCACGACAGTGCGGCAACGTTACAACGGCTGTCCGGCAATAACGATCACTATTCCTTGACCTTATTGGAAGAGCAAAGCATGACTGATGAGAAATTGGTCGCTTGGGTGACATGTGATCGGCGTTATCGCAGCAGCCCGGTCACTGTAGCCGAGGCGCGCTAGACAAGCCTTCCGTTGCTGACGGTTATGCCTGCTTTCTTCGGAGTGTATGTCAAAGCACTTTCTCGAATGCTTATAGCATCGGAAATCAAATATCCCAGCTGCACTCCGCTGACATATGCTAAGTCCGCTCCCATCATCATGTGCTCAGATGCGTTTGCTCCCTGTCAGACTGTCCGCTTCTTCCTCTTGGTGATGATATCTTGGAAACTTCTCCTACCACCCTGAAAGCGTTTGCCCACAACCACAACGCAAACACTGCCACCGCATGAATGCAAGGCTCGTCCATCAACACTTGAAAAATCCTTCTATCTCATATTCTCATATCCCTAGCTTGAGTGACGCTTGCTTTCTTTGTGCAGTATTGCACAGAGTCTCTCATTCTGCCTAGTGCCCATGGTTCACACATCTCACCTGAATCTCATAGCGGCGGTCTTGTTACTGCGAGTACTGCCGGAAGTATTTGCTCATGGACCTGATGACTTTATGGCGATGAGAGATTCTTCTGGCATAGATGTCCACTTCTCCAACTCTACAACTTGCCTGGCGAATATGACAGCCGCACAGTCGCCTCAAAGCTATTTTGCTTACCCGGAGTACTCAGGGTTAATATTGGGGCATATAGGGCTTATGATGATAGCATGGTTCTTCGTCCTGCCTATCGGTGAGTCGGCCATCTAGAACCTGGAGGCGTGGCCTAATTCTCTATAGGTGTCGTGCTAAATGCTGCCCGATCGCGCCTTGCCGTACCAGTCCAGCTCGGTTTTCTCGGCATAAACGGCATAGCTCTTCTTCTCAGTAGGATCTACACCAATAAAACTCCAGATCTCTACGAGAACAATTCACATCATAAGCTTGGGTGGGTTATAATATGGGTCGTGGTTGCGCAGAGCTTTATGGCAGTGGTCAAGCTTGTTGCAAATTCCTCCCGGCTCATGCCGGGTTTTAGGAAAGCGCACGCCGTAGCACCCATACCGATCTCTGCAGACGCAATGGTACAGCATCATCCACTGCAACAAACAAATGTACAAGGGCAAGGCGGGTATTCGGATGACAGTGGGCACGGCACGGCATCCGAGACATCTCGAACCAATTCGATGTCTGGTACGACAGATTGTGGAGATGAAGTTCTGCACGATTTTCACAGTCCGCACGAGGCCGAAGACGAGGTTGACATGGCGGAAAAGCGTAGTCTGCTTGGCAACAATGTGATGAATCGGTTTCTCTTAAGTATGCCGAGTAGGGTCTCAAGAAAAGGGATGAGGGCCATAAATCTCGCGTATCAAATGATCAACTACGTGATCCTTTTGTTGGGATTCTTCGCAATCACTACGGGTGTCGTCGTCTACAGCGGCATATTCGTACGTCTCGCTTGTTCAGTCCAGCAGATCTGCAACGCTAACAAGATGGCTGCAGCGAGGAAATAACATCTTCAACGGTCTTGCGCACTTCATCAAAGGCGGCATCTTCTTCTGGTACGGTCTTCTGACTCTCGGCCGATGGATGGGCTGCTTCGCTGAACTTGGTTGGGCCTGGAACATCAAGCCTCCCGTCGGCGTGGTCAGTGCTCGAAAAGCAAGAATCCCTTCAGCGGAATTCGTGGAATCGCTCGTCATCTTCCTGTACGGATCCACGAATGTGTTTCTGGAACATCTGTCAGCATGGGGAAGCGCATGGTCCGCCCAAGATCTTGAACACGTCTCCATCTCGATCATGTTCCTAGGAGGTGGCCTATGCGGCATGCTAGTCGAGTCCCGGCGAATCAGAGACCTGCTCAACACCAGCATCCTCTTCCCGTCCTCGTCCAGCAGCAGCGTGAAGCTCCGCGACGAACCATGGACACCGCCCAAGACCTACAGCTTCTCCATGAACCCTTTCCCAGCGCTCATCATCCTCCTCCTCGGCCTCATGATGAGCTCCCACCACCAAGCCTCGATGGTCTCAACCATGGTCCACAAGCAGTGGGGCACCCTCTTCGTGGGCTTCGCCTTGGCGCGCGCGGTCACCTACATCCTGACCTACCTCTCGCCACCGACGTCCTACCTCCCGTCCCGCCCGCCGTCTGAGATCATCACCTCGTTCTGCCTCATCTCGGGGGGTCTCATCTTCATGGCCAGTAACAAGGACGCTGTTGCCGCGATGGAGTATTACGACCTTAATGCCATGTTCGTCTTCACTGTCACGATGGGCTTTACGGCTTTCTTGATGGCCTGGACGATCTTGGTGCTGGCGGTCAAGGGGTGGGCTACAAGGCGGAGACAGCCAGTGCGGGTTGTCCATGCGGCGTAGTGGCTTACAGTCAAAACAGTTCTTCAGTCTCTTCTCTGGAAGCGTTTGAGCGTGTGGGCGTCTTCGTGATTCATGTCCCTCTCTTTCGTCCGAGCATGGGTGTTGGGATTATTGTGATACCAGTTTGCGTGAAGTCTCAGATAGTATTGATAGACCTTGAACAATCATTTTTCCAGAATCCAAATCCAATGGGCCTGCTGCCGCTGATGCATTCAACTGATTTTCGACTTGTTCTCCTTCTGAATGACCTCGACATCCACAGGGGCAACGAAATTTCGCTTGCTATTAATGATGTCGCGGTTAATACTCTGGCAATCTTATAGTCTGAGTCGCTCAATTATCGTTGGGATTTACAGATGTGTGGACATTCAGCGTTAATTACATCAATGTGATCCTAGGCGCTACTTGGGAGAACTGGTTGACGAAAAGCTTGACATTTTGACGGCTTGAAATTTGGACGGCCTTGGGACTTGTAAAAAGTTCTTGGCGTCGATTTTCTCAATTCGTTGCTTTGAGTTTCGTCAAATACCTTTCGATTTCATCAAGAGATTTGTTGTCTGAGTTCCGAAGAGATCACTAAAGTGGGGGACCCTTACTCATCGAGGCTTTCGTCAAAGTGCTTCGCATCCATCACCTTGCTACGCTCGTGATGAAGAGGTTTTAGGATTGATAGCTCTCATTCTTTCTAGTCTGAGGTCCAGATCTTATATTTGTCGAAGCATCATTCCTCGATCTCCCACCTACTACCACTAGGGTGTTCGATCCTGGTTATAACACTTGGGCTCTACTCAGTGCCTTAGGGTCCTGTTCGTCATTAGTTGCCTATTGATTTCTCTACAGACCCCGCAGTCTGCGATATCCCTTCTTCCACGGCATGAGGAAAATTTTATCGCCGTTTCGCATCCCTGTGGGCTTGCGGCTTCGTGTGCTTCGTCATTTGCTCAAACCTTCATCACTTTTCAGCAGTGATCTCTTCGCACAACTGATGATGACTGATATCTGTTCACTTGATTATCGCAACTCTAAGAGCTGCAAAGTCTTGTGTTGGCTCTGACACAGCGGGCTGAAGGGGACATCGTTTTGTTCGGAGTTTCTGGAACGGACAGCTCAGCCATAGCTTCCTTGCGATTGACCTCGGCTTGTCGGCGGACGATCTTGGTAGGGAGCATATCGGTCCGTTCCAAAGTACTTCTTATCCCTTCTTCGGCGCTCGGCAGTGTCTAAGAGATTGGGAGGGCTGCGTTGCCTCATTCCCGGTTCGCTGGTGTCTGCTTGTGACTTGTCGATGGGACTGCCAGACGCCGTGGCCTCGTCATATTGCACATGCCGATCCCAGTCCTCCAAAGAGCTGTATGGACTTCGAAGCCATGCTCTCAGCTCGTGGAGAAAGAGCCGCGTATTGTCCCTGCCCAAAAACTCCTGCAACATGTCCTCTGCCTGCCCTCCGCTGGCCTTGATGTCGACTGTCTTGAGTATCGCAACGATATACTCCAGCAGGAACTCAGCGTTGTTGGCTCTCCGTGATACAGTGTGGTCTGCTTCCACATCCGTCTTCAGGAAATCGAAAACCTGTAGCTCGCGTCTGATCCATTTCCGAGCACGCGATACAAGCTCTTGGTCCTTGGTGAAGAGCTTAGGGGTGAGATCTCGAAAGCGAGATAGGCGATTTGAGCCAACGTGTAAGGAGTAGAGCTGGCGGCAATAGATCTCTTTGCGACGTAGTATGGCGGCGTCGGAGCTCACGGGTTGACGCGGTCTCTGAGGTCTAGGCGACCTTAGAATGCGGCAAGGAGGCCGTTGTCGGCGGCTTTGAGAAGGCGTCTGGATTACGGGGGAATGACGGCTTTGGACGGTATTTGAGGGAGGAACTTCATAAGTCTTGAAGTCGTCGGGCGATCGCCAGTCATACTCGACAGATCGGACTTCGGAATTACCTACGGACTTGTTAAATTTACCGATGAAACGTAGAAGGGAGGCACATACATAATGGGCAGGTTGATCGCTCTTGTAACCAGCTTACAAGGCAGAGGAAGTCGAAACTGTAATGATTGCATGACGCGGCCACGGCTCTTTCCGTAACAGGTTCCAAACATATTACACACGGATCGATGAAAGCATTCTTGGCAGTATTCCTGGCCTTGGCCTCCTCGAGAGTGCTCTGGAGCACTTGTTGATGGATATTTCCTTCCTCCTCCATGCGCTGCAAGGAAGCAGTTGAACATGCGTTGAAGATGTTCAAGATATCTGCCAAATTGAGAATGTCAATACTTTAGCTCATGAGGGTCCGATGAAAGTGGCGTCGCCGGGCCGAGCCTCGAGCCGAACGTCGAACGCGCCTTCCGCCATTCAGACTCGGAGGGCTTTGATAAACCGATACGCTTCAGCCCTCTTAGTCTAGTGAGCAGCTCTACCTCTCTCGTCCATGCGCGAAAATCGAGTGCATGGCGGCCTCAAAACCACTCACCATGAGTGCTCCGCTGGCCAATGGATCCATGAACTCTAATGCTGCCCGTAAAATTGTCTCGTATACTACGACAGCACTGAAGAGATGGTCATGCTACAGTCCACAAGAGCTTCCTCGTAAGCTACTCCCCTCCTACAGGAAGGGCCGATCTGATCTGAAGAAGCTGTGTCGCAGGTGAAGGCTCTGCACGTTTACGACTTCGATAACACCCGTGGGTGCCCCGAGATTCTACGCCTGCAGTTCGCTGAGCCAAAGTAGTCTTTATGAGCCCCTTGCCAAACCGAAAGCTATGGTCTGGCGAAACTGTAGGCTGGCTTCAGAACCAGGACCTTCTCATCAACGGAGGCTGGTGGCATGATGAGCGCATACTAGAAGCCACAGGCGAAGGCATTGAAAAAGAGGAGCAGAAGGCCTGGGACGGATGGTGGAATGAAAACATCGTACGAGCGGAGGCAGATCCTCAATAGCGGGTGCTGATCAGTCCAAGGTAGATCTCGTCCGCCTCAGCATGAAGCAGGACGACACCCTCACCATCCTCGTGACCGGCCGTGCAGAAAACAACTTTGTCGAGGTCATCAGGAGGATAGTAGCAAGCAAGCAGCTTCTTTTCGACATGATATGCTTGAAACCCCAAGCTGGACCCAGCAATCAGAGATTCAGCTCGACCGTAAAATACAAGCAGACTCTACTGGCAGATCTCATACATACCTACAGAGATGCTAGTGAAATCAGGATATATGAAGATCGGCCAAAGCAGTCAGATCCCCGGTCTTGACTTCTAGATTTACGCTGATGAACGGTAGCACGCAAGGATTCAGAGAGTACCTTCAAGATTTCAATGATTCAGTCATTTCGCCGACAGCACCAACACCTAGAAAGACCATCAAAGCGGAAGTTATCCAGGTAGCCGACACATTGACCACTCTGGATCCCGTGATAGAGGCTAGTGAGGTCCAGCGCATGATCAATGACCACAACACTGCGATTCGCACCGAGAACCTCACCCATCGCCTTCCCTGGGAGATCAAGCGAACAGTGTTCTTTACCGGATATCTTCTGTCGCCCACTGACGGCACGAAGCTGATCGATCTCTTGAATCGTTCTCATCGAGTACCAGATAATGGGACATCTTACCTTGCGAACAGCATCTTGATCTCCCCACGCCCGGGCGGACCGTCCGGCTTTACGATGAAGAAAATTGGTGGCTATGGCTCCAAGCAAAAATGGCAAGTCACAGGCATCGGTCAATTCGACAACAAAATCTGGGCTGCGCGCGTTGCTCCAGTCCCAGCTAATTCTACTATCCATACGGAGACGCCCGTACCACTGATTGTGCTGGCTTTGACGAGGAATGCTCGTCCGGTAGACGCCAACAGGATCCAAAACTGGCAATCAACAAGTGTCGAAAACTCACTCCTCTTCGAGACAACAATTGGTGAAAAGGTCCAATTGCGGATAGAAGCCGAAGGCGAGGCTGATAGCGATCGTGAGAATCTTCCACACAATGACCTCAAACGACCTCACCAGAACGACAACGGCCGAGACAGACCCTTCCGACAGAATCGGGGCGGCTACAACAACGACGAGAATCGAAGACCCAGCGGCCCTGGTGGTCCGCGCGGCGGCTTCCAGGGTCGACATCGGGGAGGCGGAGGAGGGAATGGACCTGCGGGAAACAGCAATCGCGGCAGAGGACGTGGTGGCGGTGGAGGCGGCGGCGGCGGCGGCAATAGGGGAGGAAATGCGAGGGGGAGAGGAAGAGGCGGCTACCGATCCCTTGATGACATGGGGCCCGGCAATGACCGTTATGTGGGTCAAGGCCGGAATCAGCACCAGAATCATAATGATGCGCCTGGACATGGAGATGGCTACAAGTCTGCTTTCCCTCTGTTGGGTGGTGGAGATGGTGCTGGCGACGGTGGGCTTTCATACTAAGGCCATTTACGTACTCCAGCGGCCAGCGTAGGCGCTCTTCACGGCTAAATGAATTATCTGAGAGGGGATGCTGTACGATTAAGAACAGTGAGTATGCTGCCCTCTCTTGTACTCTTGTAATGCACGAAAACGTCGGGTCAGTACTGGCTACAGTCTATGGTATTTACCGTAAATCAAACCTTTCGCAAATTCACTACGGTTAGGACCTTTTTGAAAATTTGCATACCATGAAATTCGGGTCTTATACTCATGCGCGTATACCACCTTCTCTATATACACCTCTTCCACGTCATGCTTCACGCCACCCGGCTGTACTGTATCTGCCATGTCTCTCTATCCACAGCACACATTCAGAAAGTTACAGTAAAACCGATATCCAGAACCCCTGGAAATGCCAAACCCTCGTTGGGGATTGAATTGCGCTATACATGACCGGCCACCAGGCCTGAAGAAGGGTATGAGCTCTCGTCGTCTAAATGACGCACCCGATATGCACGCTAAAAGCAGATTATGTAGGTCTTCGTATGTCTCCATCAATCTTCTCCGATTCCAATTGGCCTCCGGCCAATGGTGCTCAATCATCTGTCAAGCGGTCCAGCAGCTGTATACTCAGGATCATGACCAGCAACCCAATGGTCACGATAATAAGCAGCGCGAATCCGAACCACCCTAATATCATTGCCGAAGTCCCGACCCCTGATCTGACGCTCCCATTCCCTAAATCTTGCGCTATCGTACTCGCTGCCACGGACGCCGTATGTTGCCATAGTACGGAGACAAGGACAAAGACTGAGGCGATGAAGATTAGAGCGAGCGCGATCTGCGAGACAGGGCGGGAGGGGAAGGGCTTGACGTCTCTTTCTGAGCCTCGTTCGTCGGTTTCTTCGTGCCAGCCTGGGAAGGTAGCGAGTAGGAGGAATGTAATGAAAGCTAGGACAATGGCGACGATGCTGCGTTGACGGATTAGCGAACTTAATTCCTGCTCAATATTCCCCAAAGACGGGCGCTTACATAAGGTAGGGAAAGACGATCGAGTCCTTGAACGTGCTCGCTACCCAGATCAGGTTCAGTGGGTCCTGATCCACGCTGACTTGCCCGGCCAAGCTCGACGCATTATTGCTGCAAAGGAAGGATCCTCCGTCAGCGTTGATGCAGATGCCGAAGTATCCCACTCGGACTTCCAATCGGGCTCCGCCGACAATGTTCGCTATGGCTGTGGTTACGCCTGGGTCCACCTGGGCGGGATCGAAGACTGGAGTATAGTGCTGGTAGTAGAGTGATATCAGGAAGATGCCCGGGATGAGCGGTGATGATGATGAGCAGCCGGCGAGAAGGAGAGACAGGAGGATGATGGCGATGGCGATGAAGATCATGAGGACATGGTGGTAGCCAAGGAAGGGCACGAGTCCTGTCGATTGAGTCAGATTCCAGTCTTGGGAGTGATTTTGGGTGTGGGAGGAGAACTCACGCTTTATGCCCATGGCAAATCTCAGGTTCGCCATGGCGGCGTCACTGCTGGTCTAAACCAGCTGTGACTTCCCTTGTGACGTCCTCCGCTTCGCCCTGTCCTTCGAAAAGGACGGCTTCTAGATTGACACGCAGTCCTCGTGGTAGCTCGTGGTTATCCGTGGAATGCGTTGAAAATTTCGGCAGTTGAGATTGAGAAAGGAATGTGGATGTTGAATATCGAAAGTGGGTTGTGGGGAGAATGCGGATGAGTGATTTGAGATATCCTAGGCAGTAATGGTCAGATAACACTGCAGTAGATGGTGCTTGGAGGTTTCTCAGCTTAGAGGATGCCTGCTCAAAACCCTAGAAGCGCACAACTGACTAGCAACGCTTTCGTGATCAAGGGGCTGGTGCGGGTCGGCTGGCTTCAGTGTTGGCCTCCCAACCTCTTTTTTTCTGACGTATTATCTACGGGTCTGGTTGCTCGGGGTGACGGCTCGCTTAGATCCTTGCAAGCCCTTAGCGCGGGGCGGTCCTTTCAAGAAACGTCTTCCTCAGTAACACGACATTGGACTCAACATCGTATACACTAATGGCATCAATCTAGTTTTTGGTCTGTTCAACTATTCAAGAGTTCATCGGACCAACGTACGTGGTGTCGCCTACGGTGATGGTGGTCTAGACTCAACAATGTGACCCAAGACATTCAGAGGTCTACCGGGTCAAGTCGCAGTCTACGCACTCAATCGGAATGATTCAATTGATCATCAAGCCTCTTTGTCTGTTCTTCTGAGGTTTATTCAAATGATACTTCCTACCTTAATGTAACTTATGGCCTAATAAGCCATACCCGCAAGCAACGGTGCATAGAGCATGTAGCTACGGTTATGGTGTCAAAGATATCCAGGCGGAATTGATACATGGTATATACTTCCTCCTCGTAGGTTCATATGATAAGTCGGCAACACTTCGTTTGCTCTTATGATGTCGAATTGTCCTGATAAGCCTTACCGCTAGCTTGGGAAGGAGTGAGGACAGTTGCGGCACTCCCTCATAGCTCTTACATAAATTTGCATCCATACTCCTTTTCCTTTGCTGTTATCCTATGTACTTGGTCGAAGGGCTGATCGGTCATTCAAAAGGCTTCTGCTGGTCGTTCGATTACTTCTTCTTTCGGTTGCGCTCTCGGATGCCCCAACCAGGACTTTGAGGGTGGGACTTCCTTGAAACCATAGGGATCGAGATGGCTCTGATCACTCATTCATCCTTTACCAGCACGATACTCACGGATACCACTGTCACTACTTTGGCAAGTATCATCCCGAACATCGAATATCGCAGTGGCTTACACAGTAATTACCAAACGGTGGAAGCCCGCCACAATGCTATTAGGCTGATTAACCTGCTCTCTGAATCGAGGCTCCATGTTCTCCTGGGTGTGGCCGCAGATCATCAGTGACTTACAACATGCTATCTCCACTTTCCCAAAGCGTCCCGCCAACGACATTTCACCACTCATATAAGCATCGCTGACGGCGGCCTCAACTACGGGACAACTCAAGCTTCAGCTATCTACAGTGCTCTCCACCACTACTATGATGTTTATCACTGAGGCGGCTGCAAGAACAGCGGTTACCCTATAGGCATTACGGTTGCTTTCCTCTTCGACGTCGTTCATGCGCAGCAATGCGCAGTCGCAAGATGGGCTAATACCAGTTGTCGCGGGAATAGTTGGAACTTGCGCAATCAATCGGTTTCATAGGTGGATGGTACCGGTAGTTGGGGGTACGGAATGGCAAGCACAGTCTTGTCCACAATCGAGGTGTTGGCTGGGACAATGCCTGGATCTAGGAGTCGCTGATGCTGGAGGAATTGGAATTGCAAGTCGTAATCACTCTGCCAGTAGAAGGCTGATCGAATGAGACAATACCTGTTTTATCAAAATATAAATCAGTAACTGCTGCTTGCAGGAGCATTAGTGAAAGAGATCAAGATGCACCACGTCCTTCTCCAGAATCCCAGGCAAGCTAGGAACACTGATGAAAGAAGTATGTTCGCGTCAATACAGGCGGCAGTGTAAGGCCAGTGACACGGTGCAGCGAGATTGAGGACAAGTCCTCAAGAGCCCGCCGCGAGGTTGCAAAAATGTTTAACCGTAAAGATATCGCTTGGACATGTGCTAGCGGTCAAGCTAACAAGAACAGATACTACACTTGATTCTAGCCTGAATGGCAAAGAGTGCTTGAAAAGGAGAGATGTATGGACGGGGCCGAGAGGGTTTAAGTATTAGGAGAGGGAGGCCGGGTAGCTTGAGAGCAGGATCACGCTAAGGAACTCCGCCGATTTCACGAGTTTGCGAAGGCAGCATCTTGGGATTGTTGACTCACCAGCCCCAACCGGCGCTGGCTGAACCTTGTGATGCCGTTGATTTGTGGGTCGATTTGAGGACGCCTGCTCAAGCATAGCCCGTTGCTAACGATCCTAGAAGCTCCTTCCGTGTTGGCGTTGCGCCGTGACCCCCGGCTGCTAAAGCTCCCTCCGTACCTTTCCACCATATGCATTCTAGTCGGGGTGGTCTGGCTTCTGTTGTTGCCACTCAACGAGTACTCGAGACACACTTACATATCAGAGAACGCGCTTCTTCCTGGACAAGTCCATACCTACTTCGGTGGCAGTGAGCAGCAAATCTTCAATGCCTACAAGTATGAGATACAGGCTTTGGCTGGGAGCGAACAGGGAGAGTAAGCTACCCTACGAGTTATAGTCTATATCAACTGATAGTATTGTTTTCAAGGATCTCGGAGAAGCTTGAGGAGATATTCAAATCCACAGGATTAAGAGCTGCTCGGCAAAAGTATGAGTATGAAGCCGCGGGGAACACCTATGGCGGAGAGAATGTCTACGCTATATTACACGCCCCACGAGGAGACGCGACTGAAGCCATTGTGCTTGTGGCAGCGTGGACGAACATGGATGAGGAACTAAACCAGAGCGGTGTCGCTCTTGTTCTATCATTAGCAAGATACTTCAAACGTGAGTATCATCTATACAGCCGAATGGAAGACGCTGTCTGACTAAACTACAGGGTGGTCGCTTTGGTCGAAAGACATCATCGTCTTGATCACCTCTGACAGCAAAGCCGGTCCCCAAGCCTGGGTTGATGCTTACCACAATGAGCATTCTTCCCCTGCGGTTGCCCCGCTCCCACTCAAGAGTGGAGCACTACAAGGCGTCGTGGTCTTGGACAATGCTCTAAACCATCGCTTCGAGACTTTACACATCGTGTACGACGGCATTAACGGCCAGCTTCCTAACTTGGACCTATTCAATACCGCCACCTCCATTGCTAGCGGTCAGATGGGCATAGGCATTGCGCTTCAAAGCATGTGGAGGCACACGGACAGCTACAAAGACCGATTGCGTACGATGCTTCGCGGCATGGCCAGCCAAGGCTTGGGTCATGCATCTGGCCCTCACAGCAGCTTCATTCCCTACCACGTTGATGCCATCACACTGCAAGCCGTTGGCGATGGCTGGCAAGATGAGATGGCAATGGGTAGATGCGTGGAGAGCACCTTTCGGAGTCTGAACAATCTCCTCGAAAAGTTCCATCAAAGCTTCTTCTTCTATTTGCTCATGCAGCCCACCCGTTTCGTCAGTATTGGCACTTATCTACCCAGCGCTATGCTGGTGGCTGTTAACTTCACCATCACCGCAATCGCGCTCTGGGTTCGAAGCGGGCGTCCACCAGCGCTCAAGATAGGTTCTACGATTGCGAAAGGGGAAAAGGAACCAGAAGTGGAGGTCATCAAGCAAGATGGCATGGTAGCCATCACACCCAGGCAGAACCTCACGATTCTCGAACGCCAACTCTTCCTACCTATTGCTCTTGTCGTATCATCGCACTTCCTTGGCGTCATCCCCCTTTACATCTTCAACAACGCTACCAGCGACGTACACTTTGTCTTCCCCTTATCACTCCGCACCCACTGACAACATCACAGGCCCTACCCTCCATCCTCTCAACCTTCGCCCTCGCCAACCTCGCTCTCCCCACCCTCCTCGCCACCCTCCTCTCCCTCCAATCTCCCCCAACCCCCCAGCAACGCCTCCTCCTGCAATGCTTCTCTCTCCTCCTCCTCGGCATGTTCCTCGCCACGCTCGCGACGCTCAACTTCTCCCTCGCCTTTCTCATCGGCCTCCTCGCCTCGCCTCTCTCCTTCGTCGGCCAGCCCTTCTCCACAACCTCCACCCCCGGATCGGCGCCGAGTAGCAAGATTCGGAAAGTGGTGCTGAGCGGACTGTTGCAGTTGCTGTCGCCGCCGGTGGTGGTGCTGGCGATGTGTAGGTTTTGGGGGGTCGATGTGGGGAGGGTGTTGGTGGAGGCGGCGTTTGGGTGGAGGGTGCAGGGCCTGTGGACGCAGGTGGTGGTGTGGTGCGTTTGGTGGCCAGCTTGGGTGGTGGGTGGGGTGGTTTGTAGTCCGTTGTTGTGAAACGGTGCCGGAACTTGCTGTAAAATCAAGCGTTGGAAGGCCATTATAAAAGTGGTTCAAATTACCTCTGGCGAAGAATCGTCTTGCTGTGATTCCGATTTTTCAATTGACTCGTGATGTGCGCTTATATGCACCTGCATTTTTGAAGGCTTAATTTGTTCGCTGTCTAATCTTTGAGCTTGGAATCTAACGTCTCGCGAGACGCCGTATGCTTTTGAAGCATCTAATCTACATCGCTGGCCTTGAGGTATGCCGAACATCCAGACCATGCTTTCCTCGGATCTGCTCACATCCCATCTGAGTCGATTGACTAATTGCAGCACCTACCAGCGCTTTCAAAAGCCCACTGGAAATAGCATGCTGACTCTCATCACGCAGCCCAAACATCCTTCCCCACCCCCTCGATCCAGTTCCCCAGCTGATTGACACTGCTATCCCAGTCCTTCAGCCTCTTCCTCATTCCATCAATCTGCTTCATATCCAGCACCTTCGGCTGCACCCAATTAATCCGCGCGATCCCCGCCACCTGATCGATCTTCCCCCTCAACAGTCCCAGACTCAGCGCCTTCATCAGCAAGATTTCAATATCGTTGGGCTGGACATTCGTCTCCTGCGCGATGGTCTGGAACGTCATGGCGCGATCATGGGGTGGGCGGCGGAAAACCGCCTCAGTGAGCGCCGAGAGGGCGATTTTCTGGGCGAGGAAGTCGCGGTGGGCGGACAGCTGCGGGGACTTGGCGAGGTGGGGCTCGAGGCGGTGGTAGGCGGCGAGGTCGCCGCGGTTGAAGGTGAAGAGCAGGTCGCGCAGCCAGGCGTGCGGGGTGGAGACGAGGCTGTCGAGGACGGGGTGCAGCAGCAGCTCGCCGAAGTTGTAGATGGAGTCGGAGATCAGGGCGGCGACGCTGAGGTCGTGGGCGCGGGACTGGGCTTCGGCGGGGGTGAGGGTGTGGAGGTCGATGCAGGCGAGGTAGAGGAGGGCGTTCTTGTAGTAGGCGCCGTAGTCGCTGGTGGCTTGGTGGTAGGACGCGTTGACGCGGTAGAAGGTCGCGTGCACTTCGGTTTCGACGCTGTCGAAGGTGTCGAGGATGCCTTCGGCCGTGTCGAGGTCTTTGCGGGCGGAGGCGGTGTCGGAGAGGCGCAGCTTGACGTCGGCGGCGGCGACGAGGGCGTAGACGTAGGCATCTTGAGAGGCGGGCTTGTTGGTTTTCTTCGAGAGGTCGGTGAGGAAGGTGAGGCGTTCTTGGTCATCTGTTCGAGGAAAATCAGCTGGCTGGTCGTAAACAGTTGGTGACAGGCTGACCTGAGCATTGGGTAGCTGCTAGCAGGCCCAGGCGAACATATTTCAGCTGATTGATCTTCTCACAGAATCCTATAACGAAATGCTTGAAGAGCGGTAGGCGTTGATGGGCGCTGAGTGGATTGGTAAAATAATCCACAAGCAGATCGGTGAGCTGATGCCATAGCTTGCGGTCCCAGAAGTCTTCGATGGTCAGGAAAGCCTGCTGGAGCTCTTCTTCGGTATCTTCGCGCTGCTCGGACAGGAAATCCGATATGACTTCTGGATCCATCTTGTACTTCAGGATGGTGCGTGCGTCGAAGGCATCTTCGTAAGCTGCTCCGTATACAGAAGGCGTAGGCTCTTCGTAAAGTGATTCGTTGTAGAGATATTTAGCGCGGTAGCGGCCGATATCCGGGAATACGGCCCGCCATTGATGCATCTTGGTACTAGATAGTTGACAGGGGTTTTTCACGCTAAGTAAAGCAACTTCAGCATCCCGCCAACACTTGAAGCACAAAGATTATCGGAGCAAAAAGGCTGAAGCACAATGCAAAAATGCTGGATTCCTCCAGCTCGGAATTGTTGGCGCGCTGCAACAAAATGTCAACGCGCCAGCGCTACCCCGCTAGTTCAGCGAAGAGGGATCCGAGAAGATGTCTCCATCACCAGAACAGGGAAGCCAATTATCAGGATACAAGGCGGTCGGTAAGTTACAGCTTCTGCTCGGAACTTCTAGAAGACTGTGGGCTGACAATCATTCTTCAGTGCCTCGCTCGGAGGTAAGAAGACGCTGCCTTGGTTGAGCTCAGACTGATGCGCCTTAGGACACACTGTAACCGTTTTCGGTGCTACGGGATTCCTAGGGAGATATATCGTACACCGCTTGGGTATATGGCGACTGCACACAACCACCGTTCTAGAATCTGACTGTGTCAGCGTCGCGAGGATGTACCGTTGTGGTACCTTTCCGAGAAGAGATGGCCAAACGATTCCTGAAAGTCACTGGAGACCTAGGGCGCGTTGTCTTTATGGTTCGTATGCTGCAAAAGCAATTGAATGTGGAAACTAAGCGACGGTCAGGAATGGGACTTGAGGAATACCCTGTCGATTGAAGAGAGCGTGCGGCATTCAGACGTTGTCTACAACCTCATTGGGAGAGACTATCCTACAAAGTACTTACGTCGCCTTTCCCAGAGCTCTGCATGAGCTGAATATTATAGGAACTTTGACTATGAAGACGTCAATGTTGAAGGAGCCGAGCGTATTGCGGAAGCCGTTGCTAAATATGACATTGACCGCTTTATCCACATGTCTTCCTACAACGCAGACAAGAATTCCTCATCCGAGTTCTTTCGTACAAAGGTTCGCACGCAGAGGCCGAAGCGAGGTACTATTCAAAATTGACCATTGTTAGGCACGAGGCGAGGAAGTCGTCCGAAATATCTTCCCCGAAACGACAGTCGTCCGACCAGCACCGGTCTTCGGTTTCGAAGACCGCCTGTTGAAGAAGCTCGCAGGTAACAATAATCTCTTGACATCGAACCACCTCCAGCAGAGGTTCTGGCCAGTTCACGTAAATATCAGTACTCCACTCCCCTCATCCATACATTGACCATCACCAGGCCATCGACATCGGCTCCGCGCTCGCGGAAATGCTTGAAGACGACACCACTGCCGGCGAGACATTCGAGCTTCATGGGCCAACGAATTACTCTATGGCGGAGATTGCTGCACTTGTGGACCGCGAAATTATCAAGCATCGTCGCCACATCAACATCCCGAAGCGGCTACTGAAGCCTGCAGCCAACATGCTGAATAAACTTATATGGTGGTCAACTGCATCGGCTGATGAGGTCGAAAGAGAGTTCATCGACCAGGAAATTGATCCGAAAGCGAAGACATTCAAGGATCTGGGCATTGAGCCTGGCGACTTGAAGAATTTCACATTTCAGTATTTGGTCAGTCCCCCCAACGGTAGATTGATACGAATAGAGGTACTAACGTAGGCGTGTGCTTGTAGCAAGATTTCCGAAGCGCCTCATTCTACGACTTGCCTCCAGCAACGGAAAGAGAGAAGCGGGAAGAAAAGAAGTATTTGCATGTCATTGATGACCAGTAGATTCTCGGTCTGCGTGGTGGACACCCTCGGAGGGCTAAGCTCAAGCCTACTTGTACATATCCGCCATAAAATTGGTTCTTCCGAGCCACTTGCCAGACCCCTATGGAGAGCAGCAATATGCAGAAGAGGTGGTGGAGCCGGCTTATTCCATCTCGGATTCCGCGGTACGAAATTGATTGTAAGAGCTCTCTCGTTGTGCCTAAGGAGGAGCCATCCTTTTGTGCAGTGCTGAATCCCGCCATCAGTAGGTCAGTCTACCTCTCAGCGAGTTATCCAAGGCAGATGGGCAGATTAAGCTAATTCGGGACAGCAATAGAAGCATTCGTACTCAGATGGCGATTTCGATAAGTTGAAAGGTGGTATACTAGAGTCTCTCTGTGCGTCAATGTATGCGTGGCTGTCGCGGTTGGAAAGATCTCGTGCCTCTAGGCGCTAAGCGTTTCATGCAACTAATCACTAGTATGGTAGCACCTTAACACATCGCTTGCCCCTGGCCTTATTGACAGAGCCTAGTATTGTCATCTCTAGTCTGCTGTGAACGATTTTGCAAGCGAAGGCTTGGTCATTGCCGTCATGTCGTTAGATTCATTAACGAATTAACGATTCATCGAGATCACACCAAAGCCCAATGGAACAACGGCTTGAGTATTAGATATCAATATTTAGTTTCCCTCCTCTATTCTCCACTTTTGAGTCATTGATCTTCTTTTCTTTGTTTACTCCAAATGATCAATATATCCCTGCATGTCGCACTGTAATTGCTCCTCTTCTATTTCCCAGCCCACCACACAAGTAGCAATGAGAGTGAGGAAGTATCGATCGGTGCGAGAGGCGAATCGCTACTTGTAAAAGGGCTTTCAGTGGCAAGAACGCTCTTCAGACCGAGATGAACGCTTCTACAAACGAACCCAAAATTGTAGATGGATTGATGGGAAGGTCGCAAGTGTATCGAGTATTTCACGGATTCCCGGTTTTGCTACTACACATGAGCTCACTCCTAGACCAAGTCCAGGCGCAGATCAATAGACATGATGATCGTGCGGATGTTTCCGGTCCATGCGACACCAAGAGGCTCCGGAGAGAAATCCAGGAGTGGAACGCAGGAAAGACATGTTGTGTAGAATGCCTAGGGATATGTCTCGGATGCCAATGTCTTGCGATAATCAAATCGTGGCTCAAATCCTGTTTACTGCGCTTGACTCAAAGGACTCAGGGAAGACACGGACAGATTTCACTGCGAAACCACCCTCTCAGGAAACAATGAGTCAATCCCAAACCTGTTTCTGGCCCCGTTTACTTCTTGTAGATAGAACCCTTGGCAAGGAATTGTAAATACAGAGGTCAGCAATTCTTTCGTCCGAAAACGTAGGACACTTCGACCCTACATATCATCTTTCCATCAATTTTTTTTCTGTGTCGTTCGCTCCCTATCGTTCCCAGTACTGCTCAGAATGGCCAGTCCAACACCACATCCAAGACGACCTTCAATCGTACGTCAGCCCCTCAAAGACTTGGAGATTGTCTTCATGGTCGGTATGGACGCCATGCAACGTTATGCCATGCCATCCTCCTAATCTCCACACAGGTCCTCCCGGAGCAAAACGCCGAACTCAATTCGCGGAGCTAGCACACGACCTTGGCATTTTACTCTACACGTCCGGAGATATATTCTGCGACTAACAGAGAAACCACGGGCCCCGGTGGAAGAAGTAGTCGGAGCTTCGAAACGAAATCTGCAACGACACCAAAAGCGGCAGGAAGCGAATTCTGATCGATGGATTTTCGAAAGATTTAGCACGGCAACCGGTGCGTGCGCAAGATGGAATCAAGCGCAGTCAAGGAACCTAAGCTTATCCCTGCTTAGCACCTTACCGTCAAAGCCGTGATCCTATTCGAGCGCGACATGGAAGCCAGTGTTCAGCGAAGCATACAGGGGAAGCCACCCGTACAGAACGAAGACCTTGAGAAGAAGCTCCGTCGACGGTATCGGCAAATCATAAGGAATTATGCGTTCCGTGTTCGAGGCTTCGAAGACCGAGGCTTGCTACGCAGAGTGGGTACATGTTCCTAGACATAGAAGGTTCAGAAGTGCTGATGCGGACTGGCCCAGGTCGATTTCGATCGGTCTGAACAGGAAGTGCATGCAGAGGTCGAGCGTTTGGTCGGGGTAGGCGAGACTCGTCAGTACTTTTAGCATTACACTTATCTTTCCAGGAGACTTTTTCCATACGATAGGCCTGTGAGCTCATCAATCGAAGAGCTGAACGTTGGGTATCTATACTGCTTTGGATTAATCTATGGGCCTGAATATTGCCAGAGCTTTATTTCTTGAACATTGGGCCTTCGCTTGAGCTTCATCGAATGTTGGTACACGGTCAAATTGATTGCTCCGCTTTACCGTTGAATCCAGTCGTGTACCATAGCAATCATTTCAACTGGGTTGTGGCTCCTGGGATGCTCTAAAAGTCCATGGGATCTCCATCGTCTCGCTCCCTCTTAACTCCTTTCTCTTCTCTCAATATCCCAGCAATATGCGTCCTGTAATAATCGACATAAGGCTTGAGGCTCGTCTTCTCATAGTCTGATAGCTTCTTAACATCATCGTCTCCATCTGCCTTCTTGTTCGCGGAATCCCAAGCGTCGATCTCGCCCAGCAACTCGGTCACAGTCGGCACGCCCAAAGGATCAAATTCCTCCAGCCTCCTGAGATCGATTGGGACACAGACCCGACCTGTGCCCGGATGTATGACGAAGGGCGATTTGAGCAAATGGATTTGCTTCTTGCTGACTTCGACATCGAGACGTGGATAGGTGTATTCAAGCACAATGTCTTGCTTTGCTTCACGCAAAGCTTTGCCATCTAACGACTTGCTGGCGCCTGTCTTCGCGAGCGCGTTGATGTCAGCCCACTTGCTGGCGCTCGATCTACCGGGTGCGGCATCCCATTTTTTTCGAAGAGAGTCGTTCAATGCTTGGTCGGGTAGTAATTGGAGGAGTCGTTCGGCTTTCGCGTTGTCAGCCCATGGGTCCTGACCCTCGAGGATATCCGTCTCGAAGTGGCTTCTCAATAGGTCCAGACTTCGTCTTCAATAAGAGCATGATTAGTACAATACAGAAGTGGATTGAGCATTGAACTCACGCAAGATGAGGATGTAAGTCTCCGTCAAAGTTTCTCTTCACACTGACCTTCTTGCCACTCTGTGAACCACCTTTGACGACTTCAAGATACCCTGCAAGAGCTTTCCGTCGCTGATCATCCATCGTCCTCGCTCTCTTATCGCTGATCCAGGCGTGTGCTCCTCTTCGACCGGAATACACCCACATGATGTGCTCAAATCCGAAGTCTTCCCTCAATGCGGCATCGACCACTTTGATAGCCATCGTCACGAATGACCAACACTTGTGGCATATGTTAGCCTTGACGCAACACGTTCTTATGTCGTCGTAGTCCGTTAAATCAATATCGAATACAAGTTCTTTCTCTAGTGGTCGGAAAGCCGTTGACTTCCTGAGGGTCTTGCGATCTCGAGGGTTGGCAGTGTAAACGGGCCCAATCTCAAAGCGAGCAGGGTTCAGGCGGAGGACGTCCTTTCGGAGGCTTTTTCAAGTCAGTGAGACTTCTTCTCGTATGATACATTCGAGGCTTACAGATCTGAGGTAGGAAACGATTGGTATCTGAGGTAAGCGTCGTTTTGGAGGGTGAAGGCGAACTCTCGATGTCCGAAGTCGTTGGATGGTTTCATGGAGTGATTTAGCCATTGGAACAGGTAGCGGAAAGGGAAAAGTCGCTGATAGAAGGCTAGCATGACCTCTGGATCTGAAAACTTCGCGGATGGAGCAAGCTCCCTGCATCAAAACTTAGTCTAGCATTTGTAGTTTCCATCGAATCAAGCCTACACTGGTCCCTTAAGCGGGCTGCTTTCGACTTTTCCATTTGCAGCGCTGGAACTTGGGAACTCTTCATCACTGTCATCGCCATCTTGAAATAAATCCTCAAGCTTGATATTTATCTTCGAGGTTTCCTCCGCTCCGTTGCCGTTCTGACCATCGCTGCTGTCAGGGGTGTCAGAAGCGCTGGGCGCAGGCAACGGCGCGTCTGAGATAATGCTATCTTCTTGCGCTAAACTGGGCGAGGCCGGAGGTGAAACGGAATGTGGCATCTTGGGCACGTAAAAGATTTGTTGTTGTATAAGTGACCGATTCTAGATGGAGACGCGCGATTGCACGCGCGAGCACTTTACCTACGCGTCTCGATTGGAGAACCGAGGTTCGAGGACCTTTTCCCCGATCCGGAAGAAGTCGGCCCGAATCCGCTAACCAGATCAAGATTTTACTTTAGTTCCGTCGTTGTAGGGATCAATTCAAAGAGAAGCTCCAAAGTTGAAATCTTGTCCAAAGTAACACCATCACGTCGGCAAGGCAGTTTCCACAATCCTCGGGTAACCAACGGGTGGACAATCTCACATAATCTCCCCAAGTCTTCAGCTCCTGTTGGCCCTGGGTGCGTCCGATGATCGAACCTCACGGAGTAATGGTTGTTATACGAAAGCCTTTTCATGGATATCAACATTTTAGTCCATTCGTTCGACCATATATATCTAGTTGGCTAAGTATTATATGACCACACATAAAACCAGGGACGCTAATAATTCCAAACCTGAATCATACTTCTCCTCTCCCTAAATGAAGAGCATCTCCAGCGCGAACTTTCATGGGCTTTGGGTGTACATGCCCCCAAGACATTCGAGACTATGTAGATCATAGACCGCCAGGCATCATAGGGTGAGTTGAACTCCATCTTTTGTCGAGGGACACTCAAGGCCGTATCACCTGAAGTCGAGACCGGAGATTAAAGGAAGAAATTAATACTGGTGCACTCAAGTCTCAACGGGCGATTGCAGCTGACCTCCGATTCTGATTTGCTGTACAAGCTTGTTGGCAATTATGTATGAAGAGCCGCAACTTACTGAAGAGAGCCATGAATTCTACATGTCGAGCCAAGAGCTTGCCGGCCAAAGTCTCACATCTTGTGACGGAGAATCTAACCATTCTTATAGCTTCGTCCATCGCTCTCTGAAGAAACTCATGTCGCACGTGTAATCATGGGATTTAAGTGTCGACTTGATTGTGTGTCTACCCAGGTAGCTCTTTTTAGCTAGCTGAGCTGCTTACCGTCTCCTTTCTGATTGACCACAAGTCATTACTCCTAGCCGGAAAAATTGAGCCACGCTTTAAAGAGGACTGCTGCACAACTCTGTCGATCAGTAGACGCGTACGTACATGGTTATTCTTATGGTTGTCTCATCCCATGTCTATTACGCTACATTGCATGCATATGCGTGTCTCCCTGCCGCTTGGCATAAAGGATGGATCATTACCACGCCGCAAATCGTTCGATCCTTCCAGGCAACCATCATGCACTTCAGCCAGCCACATGATTTTGGATCATGTCCGTTCGGATCCATAGATCGTTGGCTTGAAACTTGGAGGATGCCTTACCGCTTATGCTGCCCAATCAACGCTGACTCTGGGAAGCATGCGGACAAGGATGTCGACAGAGACCTCGCTTTCAAGGCTGCCTTCGAAGTGTTGTATCAGGGGCACGTGAGGACAATATCCGACTAGACGTGGCTCAACGTTTAGTGTGGAGAGCGGAAGGGTCCCCAGACTAGCAAGAGACTTGCATGATACAAGTGGGATGGCTAAGATCGGGTATGGTTGTATTTCTAATCCGAAACAGTCGTTGTAACTCCGGCCCCGATGTCTGGTGGGAATTTTGCTGGCAAGTAAAGGGACTGAATATCCCTTTGTCTACATATAACTCTCGTTCCACTTCGGATTTGGTCGGCTTCCTTCAACCTATCAAATTCGATCTTTCGTGCTTAAACTCTTAAAGCAGCATTATGGCGACCTCACCCTCGTCGAAGTCTGCTACGGCTGCTGAGCAACGGAGCCTGCCGACTATGCTGCTTGTTCAGGGATCTTTCCAGATCCCTCAGGTCTACGAAAAATTAGTAAAGGGTCTCATGAATCAAGGCTACCGAACAATACATCCTCAGCTACCAAGCTGCAGTGATGCCGATAGACTGGAATTCCCACAGATTTCTCTCGTCGACGACGTGCTAGCTATTCGCTCAGAGCTTATCCGTCAAGTAGAATATGAAGAGAAGAATGTTGTTGTTGTTATGCATTCCTATGGTGGCCTAGTTGGAAGCGAGGCTGTAACAGAAGAGCTTAGCTACGCCAAACGTCAATTTCAAGGATTAGTTGGAGGCGTCATTCACCTATTCTATTACAGTGCCTTTCTACTCGACAAGGGCCAATCAGTGCTAAGCACTTTTGGCGAGTCTCCCAACAACGATGTTCGGGTGAGTATGCTCGATATTGTTTTCGGGAGCCGATGCTAAGAGATCTTTAGCCGGATGGACGCTTTTGTATCCTACGCGGCGAGCAGACACTGTACAACGATCTTCCGTCGTCGGAAGCTTCATTGTGGGCCTCAAGACTTATACCTCAGTCGTATAAGGTGCAGACTGTTAAGCTCAAACGTACTGCTGCTTGGCATTTCATCCCGTCCACCTATCTTATCTGCGAGAACGATCAAGCGGCTCCTCCTGCATTTCAGGAAATGTTTGCAGCGAGCGCCAAAGCACAGGTCGAAAGGTGCAATTCGGGACATTCGCCACACCTGAGCCAGCCTCAGATGCTTGTCCAGAAAATTTGCGATGCTTCCCAGAGGACAGCTGAAGATGCTGCGGTCTAAGATTTGGCATTTCGACTCTGGTCTCATTCGTTGCCAAATGTGATTCGTGCACATTGGGTCTGAGTACCGATGCAACCAATAACCTTGGCTCGGCATTACACAGTTGGACCTGATTTCATTGGTGGTAAAACTCGCCATACGCCATCTCCGGCCGTTCCACACCAGAGCGTATAAGTCTGACACTGTTACCTCGAGGAGCGTTACGTCGAGAATCAGATCCTCGCCATTGTCTGTTGTGTCATATCCGAGTAATTAAGGCAAAAGATATAGAATCAACCTTCATTGCAAGGCGAATGGCATCCTCCTATGGACAACCCCTTCTATGAAACAATTGCCGGATACAGCCTTCGTCCCTTCCTGCCGCGATCAAATCTTACCAGCAGCTTGGAGAAAGTGGCTAGGCGCTGTAGACCAGTAATCGTTTCCCGTGGGTCACGATCATAGGGTAGCCCGTTTTCATGGTGTTCGTTCAGGGGTGGCAGTGATACTCCAGAAAGCTGATCTGTCCTGTGATTGGACTCGACATTCACATAGGTTTGATAAGGTAATGTACGAAGTAGGAAGGGGAAGCTGGAGGGCCGTGAACAAGCGCCAGCTCCCGCGACTCGTTAAGCTGCTCGTACGATGCTGAGACAATCAAAAGCGCTCCAATGGCCAGAGTGCGCCTATTGCCTAAACTTCAGAGTCGCAGCATCCGACAGCTCGCAGCGCGCGGTTACCTTGTCTGCTCATTGTTAGGAAATCAGGTAAGGATTCGCGAGAACCACATATGCAGGCCGACATCTAGCTTGACATATCGAACTCAACCAATCACCATGCGTGGGCAACCACAGTGTAGGGGTTAATCTTTCAAGGAACTTCCATTGAGCCGGTCGAAAACGTATGTATGGGGATGACGCACTTGTAGTCGGCACTCGGGATGGTGTGGGGGAGAGGAAGCTGTCGCAACTCGAGGGTGTCCTCGTGTAATTGCCTAGAGCGAGTGGCAGCTCGTCATTCCATAGTTCCCTATTTCCTGTGCATCGTTGTCTATCACCCACAACCCATCGAGGCGAAAGATCTCCCCAGAACGGTGTACGTTGGCCTTGGTGGCTGCTGGCTCTTCCAAAAATCTTGTTTATGCGGTGTTAGTGGAGGGAATGTGTTCTGAGAGAGAACCCAGCTGACGCCGGTCTGACCGTGAGATTCAATCATGTATAGGCAAACCCTTTCATAGATCTATATTGGCATACTGAGCCATAGGCTGTGATTGACTAGGTCTCGGTGATCGGGCGGCCAAATTTGTAGCACGCTGTGTAGGGGTGCGCACACTGTGTGCTCGGAACATCACACCATTGATTTTGGTGAGGCGCAAGAAAAACCGAGGTTTCAACGTGATGGTAATGTGGTTTATAAATTATATTAAGAAGCCCAATTAGTGCCTTCGGGCATTTGGTCAATTGAAACGATACAGAGAAGATTAGCATGGCCCCTGCACTAAGGATGACACGCTCAATCAAAGAGAGTTAGTCTATCCGCATTACCCGCTACGTTGGACATTTACTAATTAATTTCCCATTTCAAGAGCTTACAAATTTTTTTTTTTTTTTTTCTTTTTTTCTTTTTTGGCAGTTCGAGTCCCCTGATGTGATCTGATTTGCTTTTTTTTCTTTTTTCTTTGCGCTACAGTGACTTATACACTACGTTCTACATGCTGGTGTTTTTCATAATAGCTAAATAGACCTGGCCTGGTGATGAAGGTCTGCATGTCCGCACATTTACCGGGGTTGCCAAGCCACCATTAGTTTAAGTTTAGATTGATGGATACGAGTTGTTGAAGCTCCTTGAATCATTGAATTTGGCACTCTAGATATCAACGCAATCAGTAACAATGACCGAATAGCGATTACAAATAAATTACTAAGTACGTCCCATGATTGTGCGAGTCAGGCTTCGTCTCAAACGAATGAAAAACAGGCAAAGCCTTGCCAGAATTTGCGAGACGACGTCGAGAGGGTCAATATTGAACCAGAAGGGAACCAAAATATCTCTTCACTAAGCAATTCGAAATAATCAGCGTATAAGGATCACAGCGCAGGACCGCAGCGACTCCAAATACCAATCCACACTTGCCTTGGATACTCTACGCAACGGAAGAGGTCTGCTGTCCCAGACATAAAGCTAGGATATGCGCCAGATATTGTGCTTGGTAGACTTCTTAATAACCTAACGATTAATCGCTTGGTTGGTGGACGGCCAGGCAGGTATCTGAGGCATTGAAGGGACGCAATCGTGAGGGTATATGCGACCAGAGGCGAATTCTCGATGAGGAGGCCAACTGACGAAAAGGGAAAAACTAAAGGGACATTCCAAGAGAAGCCATGATATGGGATATCCCATTGGTAGGCTGAAAAAAATTTGGATACTTCGCAAGACAACTTTCGACGACCGAATAAAGATTAACTTGGTGGCCAGCGAAGACCCATTCGTGCAGAGATACAACAGCAAAGCGCTTACTGAAAGACATACCGAATAATTACACCGGTTTAATCGATTTTGAGAACGTAAAAGGGAAATCTTATTTTGAATCAGCAACGTTAATATTCCACCGGCTACTTCTCTTTACGCCCCTATATCAGAGATACACTATGACAGGCTCCCTACCTTCTGTCGACCTACCATAAATCTTGTGGGCAGCATTTACCAACGTGATTCTCGGTGTTAACGGCAGCCAGATCCCGGATGTCTCCACTAGCCACATCAGCGCCATCCTGAGCAGTCCCAACAATCCCAGCTTCCCCGACAGGCTTTCCTCGAGATGCCTTTGCACCGAATCGAAACATAGTGTCTCCCGCCCGTATGATTCATGGATATGCCCAAACACAGCAAGCTTCAAGGCTTTGTCCTTCACACGCCATAATTCCCGCAGTAGATGCTCACACCCTTGCGCTCTGCCATATACAGCATCTAGATGGCCCATCGGAGGCCCATGCGTGAGTAAGATATCTGTGCCGTCCGGTATCGTGTCCCTCCAGATATCGCGGATTCGTGGGTACTGGAACGCCCAGTTCCCATACTGCGGTGTCATTGGGGATCCATATATCGTCAATTGACGATCTCTAGGGAAACGAAGCGTCGTTGATGAATTCTCGAGGTAAGTGACGGAGCCCCAATGGAGGTCGTCGCGAGTCTTGCCGCTCTTCGCGGAGGCATACCAAGAGTTTTGATCGATGAAGGCGGGAGAGAGGAGGCGGTCGTGGTTCCCTGATAGGTTGATAAGACCACAGAATCATAGACAAGAAGTCCTTTGGCGTACCTGCGATGACCACCTTGTGTTTATGCGGCTGCTTATTGAGCCAGTCCAGCTGCTCCTGGAGCTCTTTGAACGTTCCTGCGTCCGTGAGATCTCCTGCATGAAGCAGCAGGTCGCCATCTGGCAGCTGCGGTTGAAGGTTGTGCGTGTCGGAAACACAGACAGCAGCTATCGGGTCCGCTACTGGCTCAACGGCAAGAGGAGTTCCACGCTTCTCGTATAGCCAGCGAGCCAGAAAAGACAAGGGACTTGCTTTGAATTTATCCCAAAGGGTTGAAGGCCGTTCGGGGAATAAAGGTCTGGAGATGATGGGTGCAGATATCTTCATGAAGTTGGACAGCGTGAATCATGGGAGTAGAGCCCTAGAATGAAATATTTAGGAATGGAAATATTGAGGCGATCGAGGAGATCTGGGACACTGAGACTCTAATAGGGCTGCAAGAATTATACTCTCGTACAACGTTGACTATCGCGGCGGTCCTACGGCTCCACAGAGCGCAGATCGTGACTCAGACACCGCGTTGCAGCTTGTTCCGAAGTCGATGAGAGTTGATCGAGCTTACGAAGTCTAATGATAAGCAGTATCAAGTGAATGGCGCTCAGATGGGTAATTACGGTCCTGGATCTTGCAACATCAGTCCCGGCTGCATACCTGCATTGGAGTGGTCTCGATAAAGGCGCGTGCGCTACAGCTCACCAGTACTTATGCCTAACGAAACTTCTCGCTTTAACTAAGGTAATGACAATTTGATGAGCCAAAAGAGCGCTTTTGTGGTCTTCTACGATTATGTGGATTCGTCAGCGCTCTTGTGCGACACATGAAGTGGGTTTCACGCAATGATGCACAAAAGCTTGATGAGCATAAACTCGAATAAATTGCATAAATCCTTATTTTGGCTAGCGCTAATTGCACCAATGGTAGCAAAAGTGACCTTTCCTCCTCCATTTCATGGTCGTTAGAACCTACTTTATCAGAGAATGTGCATACATCTATTGAAAGCTCGATCTCGGGGTCCTTCCAAGCTCTACTCTTCCTTTTCATATGCATGGACTTTCATCTAAGACAGTATCGCTTTCTGAGGTATATCCATGCGTTCTGACTCTCGAATAATGGCCACAAAGGAACCCTGCGATAGTGACACAGCAGAAGCAATTGAGAAATACTCTGTTTTCACGGCAGCTGAGAAATGGTGCATTGTTGCTATGGTTTCTTATGCTGCTTGGTTCTCAACTTTGACCAGCTTCATCTATTATCCAGCCATACACCAGCTGTCTCAGACCCTCTCGGTTTCTATCGACAAGATCAATCTCACCGTTACTTCCTACATGGCAATGGCGACAGTAGCGCCGACTTTAGTGGGTGACGCTGCTGACGTGCTAGGCCGTAGACCAGTATACCTGATTGCTCTAGTTCTCTACATAGGGGCCAATATCGCCATAGTTTTGTCGAATACTTATCCAGCCCTCGTAGGTTTACGGGTCTTGCAAGCTCTCGCTATCTCTGGCACGCTCTTCTTTCCTAGTCAAGTGTCTACTTCTGACGTATCCAGGCACCTTCTCAGTTGCGTATGGGGTGATTACTGATGTTGCATCTCCTGCTGAAAGAGGGTCTTTTGTTAGCGCGGTATCCTTCGCGTAGGTCTAGACTCCAAATCTGGTAGGCCCGAGGCTTATGTCCAAAGTATCACGATTGCACCGAGTCTTGGTCCCATTCTAGGAGGAGGTCTGAGCTATGCCGCTGGGTGGACCTGGATATTCTGGTTTCTGTGTATTGCTGCAGGATCATGCCTGCTTGGCATGATCTTCCTGCTCCCCGAAACTTCCCGGAGTATCGTGGGCAATGGATCACTCAAACCACCAAAGCATTTACGATTACCTATGACGACACTTATGTGCCATTGGAAAGATAGCGACCCAGCTGCGAATCATAAGTGGCGAATGCCCAATCCATTGAAGTCCTTGACCATCCTTGTTCGCAGGGACAATGCCTTTATTATCATTGCTTGCGGCCTCCTCTATGTCGTCTATACGTGCATCAACATCTCGCTCTCCGTCTTGTTCATTGATATCTACAAGCTAAATCAGTGGCAGGCAGGTTTAATATACCTTCCGTTCGGTATTGGTGGGACGGCGTCAACCTTCTTCTCCGGCCCGCTGCTGGACAAGGCGTATCGCAATGCCCGGACCGAACGGGGTCTCTCAACAGACAAAGCGGTGGGAGACGATCTGGACAACTTTCCTATTGAAAAGGCGCGGCTCGGCGTTGTGTGGATACCAATGCTCGTGACCAGCTGTTCAGTGGTGGCTTTCGGCTGGGTTTTGCACTACCATCAGGTCTGCATATCCTCCGAAAACTCAGACAGCTCACCAGCTGATAAATTGCACCCACTAGCATATGGCCATCCCGCTTTCCCTTCAATTCATTGTAGGATTGTGCATGCAACTCGATTTCAGCGTGAGTCTTCTCCAATATTTCCATTCGTCGAACCTAAAGCGATGGATCTCAAGATCTACAACACCCTCCTCGTGGACAAGAATTATCGATCACCAGCTGCTGCTCAGGCTGCCAGCAACATAGTACGATGCTCGTTGGCGGCTATTGCAGTCTCATTCCTACAGCATGCGATAGATGCAATGGGTATTGGCTGGACATTCACCTTGATGGGCGGACTCTGTTTAGTTGCTCTGTGTCTCTTTTTCGTTGATTATCATAGAGGGACGCTCTGGAGACAGAGGAGCTTGGCCTCGTTGTCAAGTCAAGAAAGTGGACTAGGTACACCTTGACATCCTAAGTAGGACCCCTATGTCTTCCTTGGTTTCCCCTCATATCGATATGCCGATTTTTCATTCTGCCTTCGCTACTTCTTCATCTACAGTGACCGGTACGAAGTGAACATTTCCAACCGACACGGACTGTTTGTGTACAGAGGAAGGTTTCAAAACAGAGCCGCGCACCTAACAACAGCAATCTCGCCATTTCTTGGACATAGCAGAGACCTCTCTTTGCTCCAAACGCTGCACAAAGCTACACAGTCTTTACTAACCCAATCACCAGGTAATGAGAAAAGGATATTGGTCTTTTCCCCAGTAGTATCACCGCTATCTTTCCTGTGGTGATCTGAAAGAAGAGATGCTGAGCTCGTTGTGGCTGGACCTACGTCGAGAAAACGGCGTGTCGGAAGAGAAGCGGATAGTGATGAACCTGAGCGGAGTGGAAGTCGCCAAGAGCAGATTGAAAAGCTTCTGGAAAGAAATATAAGGTTGTTGTTGGATAGGAAGGTGAGACAGAGGGCGATTTGGGAGGATATGCTTCGCGGAAGTGGAAAAGTGGTTATTTCCATTGAGCTTCTTTCTTGCGCGACGGCCGGTGTTGGTGCTGTGGATGTTACCCATGAAGAGGTCTCAAAATAGAAGACCGTCTTCTCTCTCAAATTCTTGTTAAGAGGCGACGTCTGAACCAACACATGCTTTTTGTCGAGGGTGACAAGGGCTCGGTCGACCGTAGTCTGATCTGCAAAGCTTTCTGGGTTTAGTGCTATGGTTTGAGACTGCGGAGGATTATATATATAAGTCTGGCGTTTAGCTAGGGTCCAATCCCATACGTCAATAGCATTCGGTCCGATCCCAATGATCAAGGCGGCGTCCTGATGATGTGTGATCCATTTGGAATCAGCCGTGTGCGAATCCAACGAACGTGTCACCGAAAAAGACGTGAGTGAGATAATGCAAACCGTTGACGAGGAACGGACCAGGAGGTGGCTTGAATTAGGGTGGAATAGCAATTGTAGGATGGGCCCGCTTGTGCTGTTCTTCAACGGTATTTCGGCCTTGGTCTCGATCGTTGGCTCTACGTTGCCGGCGTTGGTAATTATACACTTAACAATGACCCTTTTACTCGAGTCGGAGAAGCAGAGATATCGCCCATCGTTACTCCAGCTCATATGCTCGATGCTTAGGAAGCCTTGGGACATATGAAGGTCCGCGAGCTTCCCTCGCTGCGTGTCGTGCAAACGGACGGTTCCTTGCTCTGTACCACAGCAATAAAGACGACCCATAGGCGAGCATGCGAGTGTTGTGATAGAGTCAATTCTCCGAGTCCGGCTTTCGGAGGCCGTGTGACTTGGGGTCAGGCTTTCCGTCTCGCTTCCATTCCAGATGTCTCTGCCTTTCTGCTCCGCAAATCTCATCAGAGCGTTCGGCTCCCAGGCACTCCCGTAATGGCCCCTTACATCGTAAAAGCGCCGTAGATCGGGACTGAACGCCAGGCTGAGGACGGCGTCTTCGGAGACCAAATGGTACAAGGGGCTGAAGTCAGATGTGGTGTACACCTTCACCGTTCCACGTACATCGCCGGTCGCGAAGAGATTTCCGTCCCTGCTGATCGCTAGCCGAGATGCACCGGTAGCGATTTCATCTACTTCATCCTCATAAGGGCGCCATTTGAACACAACGCCTTCTATGTAAAGGCCCAGAACTTCGAGTTGGTGTGGGTGCCACACAGCTTCGATTACCTCGCCTCTGGCAATCTCCTCTCTTTTACGCCAGCAGTGGCCGATATGCACGGGTCCGTCAGTCTCCCAGGCCGAAAGGGGATGCCCGCGGTAGGCTACAGCAATCAGCTTTCCGTCCTTGCTCAGGGCCATATGATTCGACGAGTTCAAGAAATGCCCCTCAAGCTCAGGTTCTTCGAGCTCCGCCACAAGCTGCCAGGCTGGGGACGTATCGTTCAAGTTGAGCGATCTGATTCGTCTGTCATCTGTGCCAACAACAAGCACAGTACTATTGTTGGTCAAAAGCATGGCGAGCGGTCGAGGTCGTGACTCGATATTTCCCACCGACAATCTGCATTTTCCGGTCTTGGTTTCCCAGATTTTGGTCGTTTTGTAGCCGTAGGTAGCGAGCACAGTCCCTGTACTATTCAACTCCATCCTGTATATGCGCTCGCCATGCTTGATTGGACTGGCTGTCGCCTCCTCAAAGGTTGAAGAGTCGTAGAGTATAACAGTCCCGGACGTGACGAGGACGGCAATCTGGGCTCCGGCGACTGAGATGAACGAGGCGTATGTGCCAAAACCGAATGACATGCGCGCGAGCGAGTCGTCCCAATTCTCATTCGATAGGCCTGATACCACGAGACTCTTGTCTTTCATCTTTCCAAATTGTTGGTAGATTGCTGAATTCCGGGGACAGAAGGGCGGGATAAGTTTGTAGATTGATTCAGGGTTTTGTCGCAAGATCGTTCCAAATTTCCCAACTATCTTCGCCAAGTCTTCGGCCCAGCTTTCAATGAGTTCTTGCTTCACGATGCCACGATCTCTCTGGTTCTGTTCTGCATCGTGTTCCTTTTGCTTCGCAAAGTACCTTGAAAGGTGGTTTGACGCTTGGATCACTCCGCCTAACTGTCCATCTGTTGCCACGATTTGGATCCATATTAAGACCCACTGGCCGGTCAAGAAATTTTTGAGGACTTCATGTGCCTGACCAGAATCGAATGGCACTGATTTGAGATGCGAAGACCATGAGGTAGCAGCGTAGTCAAGGAATTCGGGCTTCTGGTTCCCTTTCACTTTTGCACGAAGACCGATAGCCATGAGACATCGCATGCAGTTCAAAAACATTTGCATATGGGCAGAAGCTTCATCAACGTGATAAGGGCGATCATTACCGCCAAGCAAGTATTCTCGAGCAGTCTGATGGATCATGGCAACATTACCACCATTGTCTATAACAACAAAACCACCGCACAGATCCACTATCGATCGTTGGAAATCTAGCATCTTGGAGGCATCTTCCTGTAGTGCTTGTGACAGCTCGGGAACTGTCAACACACGTAATGAAGTACTTACACACTGCAGTAAGGTCGTTGCCAGCGCCCTGTATGTTGCAGATGGGTTTTGAGCAATTGAAGATGCCATCCGATCGTATATTGCTTCCATACCAGCCGGTAATTGTTGAAGTACGAGCTGGACATCGGCTTGTGTATGACAAACATTCAATCTATCAACGGCAAGTCGTACCCACTGATAATTAGTACTACCGGGCAACAGGATTCCGCGAGACTTACGAGAAAATTGTTCTGTGATCCTTCCACTATCCGCTGCACAATTCTATCTTTAAATTTAGCATTGCCAGACATACTCAGCTCTTGACGAATGTAACAGCGCACGTCTTCCAGATGTCCTTCAATGCTTATCGAGTTGGGGTTCAGCACTTCCGGAACCCTTTCAAAGACGTCAACTAACTCTGGAGTTCTCCGGCCTACGAGCAGAATCCGAATCGGTATACATGACAAAGATGTGTCAGGCAACAGTTTGAACAGTATTCCGGGATTATCTGCTTCGTCAAGGCCATCTATAATCCAGTATAATGGTTGGCCTGCCCTCATACTGAAAAGTATGGACTTGAATATGCGGTCCCAAATGGTCTTTGGGTCTGCGGTTCCAAAGTGAATTGCTTCATCCATAAGCTGAAGCAATCCCTCCAAGAACCCCGGCACGTCTTTTGCTACTTGGTAAGCGATTGAGCGAAGCAGTAAGCTTAGACTACGTTTCATCTGATCACCAAATCTTATGAAGAAGTATTGACAAGAGACACCTTGCTCAACAAGGCTGTTGATAATGAACGAAGACATTACTGACTTGCCGGTTGCGGGCCCACCATTCAGCCAGAGGAGCCTCGGTGCTGGATCTCGGGCGTGTAACCATTCAAAGTAACCCTTCTCTTCAAGGAACCAATCACTGGTTCCTAGTGCCCACTGGTCCCTGAAGAAGATGTAGTCTATGTCTGGCAATTCTGTGATTTCTAGCAAAGACTTCAGATCCTGCGACCCAAATCGATCTGATAAAGGCGGCTTATCCGATCTGTTTGTCAAAATAGTCTTACTTACGATTGATTGGAGAACATTCCTCACTGTAACGTAGTTGGGATCTCTAGGACTACCGTACTTGCAAACGTTATGGTGATCTGCGTCCAATGCTTTCGAGGTCTCGCCAGGATACCCTAGTACAGATGAATCCTTCTCCACAATCATCTTTGACGTATTAACATAGGTATAGAGACATTCCTGGCGAAATTTGCTTACGACTCGAGTCCTTTTAAGCCCAATTGAGGTAGCTTGCGTCTCATAGAAAGACACAATATCAAGTCTTGGTGCAACATGGCGAAATTGCTCGTTGAGCTTTTGCAGGGTGAATGAGTTTTTCGCAAGTTCAGACATATACTGCTTCGAATTCGTGAGGATGGTTGATCGTAAGATACGGTCCAATATCTTGGCCAAATTGGTACCGCGATGTGGAGTTGCGAGGAAGATGATCGCAGTGACAGCCTTAATTATGGATTCGTACTGAGGATCATTCTGGCCTTGCAAGTATGCCTGCTCTTTGTCAGCTTAGCACAGGCGATTCAGCCAGCATCTTCACCTCTTTGATTACGAGCCCCCCCATACTGTGGACCACAAACATCAGAGGCACCTCGTGTCACAATTCAGACTTGTTCTAGGCCCTAATGCCCGAGTTCTACTTACAAGTCCTATGTGCAAATTATTCCTCTGCTCATCCTTCGCATACTTAAGATCAAAAAGTAGATCTTTAGCAAAGTCCAGTACCGAGGTCCTGACATTGCCTGATGCATGGAAATTGGCGTTGTATCCAAACGTAAGTATTCTAGCCTGACAGACATCAGGTTCGGAGGGAAGAAATTTCAATGGCCAAAACAACTCCGGATCTTGGTTCTTCGACCACGTCTTTCGACTAGCACCTCCAAGGCCATGTATAAAAACGATGTCCACCTTGTGAGCACTCTCCGGAGTATAGATAACACTTAGACTCAGCGGCCCCGGATCGGTCTCGTTGTTCTTTCTGAATTGGTCGCTATTTTTTCCTGAGTATGGCAATCTTGATGTCTGAGAAAGAGCTGTTGTGGATACCAAAGAATTCTCTTGGATTGGGGCAGGGGCACTGGATGGGCTCGGGTTGGGACTTCGAGACTGGGATGTGGTGCGTAGGATCCTCGACTGAAGGCCTTCATCACTGCTCTTTCTCCTAGAGCTGAAAAATTTCTGAAAATACTTGAATCGATGAATTAAATGACAGCCTTATACATCTTCGAAAATGGGACTGATCACTAACCATGATACCTGCCTGAAATGACTATGCCAATCATCTGCCGGAATTGGTCGGTTAAGCTGATGTCCGCTGTAATGGTAGGCTATGCGCACTGCTTGGGAAGTGCTGAGGGCATGTGCCGTTACGAAGAGGGAATGAGACCATCATTCGCGGGCTGTGCTCCCTCTCATACGAGAGCCGGCGCAGGATCTGACCTCGCTGCCTGAGAACACTGCAGTCCTAGGTTAAAATACCAAGAATAGCGTTGACTCGAGTAGCTCAGCGCTAGGAATTGCAGTGGACTTTGTCAAGCTGGGCATCTCTATTTTCAATACATAACATGTCCAATTGGACGAACGTCGACTCGATATACATCAAGAAAATGGCCGCTCGTAACATTCTCGGCGACGCTGCTCACGGTTGAGTGCGCGAGCGAGGAAAGTGCAAATGCAAAACTGCGGATCACACAATAATAATGAGGCTGAACAATAGGAAGCTAATGCAAGATGTCACGACAAGCCCTGCCGAGCGACCTACCGGTTCGCGGACATTAGCAAATCTCGATACAGGATACCTTGACCTATCCGAATCCACACACGAGAGAAACGGTTAGTAGATCAGCAAGGCTTCCTGTTCTTGCCATAGGGTTGACGATCGATTTGTAGACGTTAGTGTTCTCCTCACAGAAAAGCTTTCGAATTATCAAGATCTGATGCTTGTAGGATTATTGGCGCGTGCAGGTCTGTCGAGAATGCTTGGCATGAGAAGAAGTCAGAAATCTGCGCCCAGCTCACTCGAAGCTCTCCCAAGGCTGCCGCTTTAAGGCTGATTTCTTACCATCACCCATCCTGAGTGCGGGTAACTCGCAATCTCACACGCTCCATGCTCGGAGCCGGAAATGGCCATCCTCTATTCTGGTGGCATGCTCGACACTGTTGCTTTGTGTCGCCATGGTGGAGCCCGTCCCCCCCCCCCCGGTTTTCTTACTTGGAGGTTTCAGTCCCTGCCGCTATCTGTAAGATCGCGATTGTATCTAGGTCTGCCGGCTACGCTTGTCCGTGTCCTATCTCTTCGACCACCTTCTTCCTCCGACGCCACTTCCTGCGCACTGCTACCGCCATGGCAAAATAGAAGATTACGATAGACGAGCTGAACGCTCGCGCCAAAGCTAATAGCTATTAGAGGTGCATGTCGAGATAAAGATGGTCTTCGAGACCGTAAGAAGCACATGGTAGGTTATAGAGATTAATCTTGAATTAACAGCGGAGTGGACACCCTATCGCTCAAGCCTGAGGACAAACTACGCCGGACACGAGGGTATTCGTGCAGGCTTCAGACCTGGGTTGGAGGCCACCTGAAAGATAACTTTCAAATGCCGGTGGACTCCAAGGCCGTGTGACACCAACATAATCCAGCTTGAGGGGCATAAAATCTCGTTCAATGCCTGGGTGCACGGCTGGGGGTCACTATTGGGGAGCGTTCGAATACGGGTAAAAGGTTGGGCGTTCGTCTCATCTAAGTAGCATACATTATCTAACGTCCGTTGCTACCGTTTCTACCCTTGCAGCCGGAGAGAAGATCAATTCGCACTTTCCACCCTTCGGCAGTACCAGGAAATGATCCGTCATCGTCATGCAGTCTTCGGTGGCCGTGGGCGAAAGCCCTATCTCGTAAGACCGGAGCAATGCCGCAGTGATCAATTTCAGTTCCATGATAGCCAGACTTTTGCCCAAACAAGCCCGAGGTCCCTTTGAAAAGGGCATGAAGAGCTCTTTCATTTCGCTAGACACCACGTTCGGTTCCATCCAACGTGTTGGATCGAATTCGTTGGGACGTGGAAAGGCAGTTGGATCTCGTTGAGTAGTATAGCACTGCATCGAGACGACAGTCTGATGACGTTAGAGATCTGCACGAGTCGCCTGGTAGGGAACTCCACCTTCTCGGGAATGTAGTATCCATCCAGCACCTTCCCACCAACTGGTGTCTCTCGTGGGAGGCTTGCTGGAGCTGCTGGGTGAAGACGCAGAGCCTCGTTGATCACTGCAGCAAGCACGGGCAGGTCGTCCGACTCTCGGAAGCACGGCAAGGTTTTATCATGCGCAGGAAGGCGCGCGGCGAGTTCTTTGCGGAGCCGATCTTGCCATGCAGGGTTTCGTGCAAGCTCCCAGAACATGTACGTCAGAGTTGTGCTTGTGGTGTCTTGAGCCAGATTCAGTATTGGTAGAGGCAGACCAGCTCCGCGAATGCCTACCAGTGCCAGCAAAAACTAGATTCGCGACTTCCATGTACGTTTCACGGTTTGTGAGAACAGACTCTCCCGTGTCGGGTTTCACTGACAAGACCTTGGTCAGGAGATCCCTCCGGCCCGAATCTCGACCATACTCCTTGACGTATCTCTCAAAAGAATCTTTCCCATACTAAAGGACATGATCAGCAAGCTCTACTATTTGGTCTGTCCGATACCAGAGTGCCCACCTGTGCCAGTCGCGGCCTTGACGCAAAGAAATGTTGAACAGCAGAGATCGGCAGTCGGGAGAGGAGAATATAGAGCCATGGAAAGCTCGATTCAATCCCACTTAATAGAAAATGATTATCCATGTCATGCAAGAATTGCGGTGGTTTGTCTGCCAGGAGGCCCCCAAAATCTTGGCCCAGGAAAAGCTCGCCTATCGGACACGGTCAGTCCTTAGTTCCATCCACACGCAGATTGAGAATCAGTACCAACGATGTCGAAAGCCGTCAGCCTGAAGAGGGCGAGCATGTCCAGTGACGGCTTGGAAAGGTTGTCTTGAACGCGGTTCAGCAGCCTCTGGACGTGCTGGAGGATGAGCGGTTCTGCGTCGAACAGATTAGACTGCGCGAAAGCATGGCTGAGCAGCCTCCGTCGCCGACTATGCAGCGATTTGTCTCTGAGGCTGAAAATGCCCAACGGGGGCTGGCTCATGGCTTCGTAGATTGGTGCCTTTATAAAGTTTGTCTGTTGGCCGTAGACCTCCTTGACGGAGTCAATGTTGGAGAAGGACACCTCGTTCGGACCGACACGGACGGCGGATCCATACTGCTGGTGCAACTTGTGGAAGGTCAAGGTGCGATAGCCCGAGAGGTCAACTACTATCAGCCATCGGGAGGTAAGTTTGGCTAACAAAGGTCCAGGTATGCGGCGAAGTGGGGAGAAAACCACGTTGTAGACAATCTGTCATTTATTCGAGCTGTCAATATTTCTCGCGCACGGGGGTAAAGAAGCAGACGGACCTGGAATGCGATGGAAACGACTAGGAGTATGCCACCCCAAAAGGCAACAGTCATGAGCGGAAGCGGAAGGGCCATTGTTCACGTCTCGCAATGGAACACCCAAAGCACACACAGTCCAAATTGAGCCGGGAGGACTGAAAGCAAGAACAAGCCATTGCTCTCTCCAGGTCTTTTAAAGGGATGGTTGAACTCTCCCACCTGCTGTACTCGTGGGCGGCGGGATACCCCACAGTCCGAGAGATGCGCCGCTAAGCGAGCGCCTCAATGACTAATTCTAGCGTTGGTTTTCTTCCGTCCAGACATTGTCGCTGCCCTTCAAGTTTCCATAGCAAGTGGGATCGAGGCTACATCAGTAAAGAGTTCCGGCGAGCCTTTGACCTCCCTCCGTGACACCCTTGTTCCCATCCAGCCCACGAACCAAGAGCTGTCAGGAGGTTCAGATCGTCGGAGGCGGGGTGACCGGTGAACCAATCTCCAAGATCCGGGGTAGGGTCTTCGGTACCCCGCCACCACCACCTCAATCAATGGAGATAGCGAAGATCACAATCTTAGCCACCAGCCGGTCAGTCTATGCATCAACACTGCCGCTGCACTGGGCGGCACTCGTCGGCCTTCTTGTCGGAGGGGCGTGAACGGTCCATCACGACGCTGATCATCGTACGGTTGGACCACCCACCATTTTGGGAGCTACAGATCAAAGTACACCGGCCCCCGACACAAAGCTCTTTTCGCCCCTTCCCGCCTGAGAGTTTGACCACGCTAGTCCGTTTCTCCGTAGCAACAGGTGCCGCATTCCTCGTTGACTCCCAAACCGAGTTCAACAGCCGCATCGACGAGACGGAGGAGCAGAGACGAGCAGGCATTACCGAAAAGCTTCACGTGCACGGTTCCCACGTATGATTACCGCTGTGCTCATGTGATGCTGGGCAAGGCGAATGGTAGACTTATTTTGTGGCTTGCGGGTATCGCTATGGCTGTGGCTGTGGAAGGGCTCTTTTGTCGTATTTGGCGACTCTACAATTCTGCTTGGGAGGAGGCATGGCTGTTGGTGGCAGCCTGCTCGGAGACAGGAATGACGAAAACCGTCAACATAATATTCCTTGCCTTAGTGTTGTTTCGTGTCCTAATCTAGTCCTGAGTGGGAGTGCGGATGGGACGCTGTTGGCGTCTGGCCAAAGTGTACTATTACCCACATCTTCGGGGGCAAGTGGACACGAGAGACGCCCTCTGGAGTGAATTCACACTCGGAAGGAGGGGGGGGGGAAACCACCGCAGACTCAAGGACTCGTGGCACAAAACCGGTGAGAACGTATGGTGATACTGTTTTGACCAATTCAATCACTCGATCCAAAACACCTCCTCTACTCGCACAGAATGGAGTACAGTACCAGGCAGACACCCACCACCGCCAACCACGAAACTCACTCGCTCACCCACCACTCCTATCCATCCCCACCAGCTAGCTCAAAGCTTGCCCTCTCCATCACCCCATCGCTTCGATCCTCCTCGCACCGGACATGTCACCCACCCCATCCGCCTCGACAATGCTGGCCTCCACAACCTCAAAGACCGGAATCTCCGCCAGCCGGCTCACGATATGGTGCAGCGTGGGCAGCCTCTGGAATCCAAGGTCTTCAAACTTGAAGTCGGCGTGTTCCGCCTTCCGCACCCTCTTCGTTCGCGTCACTCCCGTCTTGGAAGCAGGGATGAAGACGTCGTACTCTACGTCTGCTCTGTGTTTCCCCCTCTCCGCACCGTCCGAGGCCGGGATGCATTTGTGCACGAACATACCTTCTTCGTGACTGTTGTTGTCTTTGCCGTCGTCGTCCTCCTGATGGGCGCCATTTTGGCTGACGACAGCACTGCTAGGTTGTTGCTGTGCTTGATCTCTTAGGCCCCGCCAGCGGAAGGTAGCCCACTCGGCGCCGCGCCAACCGATGCGTGCTTCAACGTCACTCGCGTCGCCGTCGTTGCGCGGCGTGATGCTGATGTCGGAGTACAATTTCGGATAGCCGAGTTCTTCCCGGCCGGACAGGATGGGATCGGTCAGGTTCTCAAACATGACGGGACAGTAGGAGCCATGCAGCGTCTCGCCGCTGCGCGTTGTGTACTGGACGTCATGGATGTAGAAGCCGAGCAGGTCGTAGGAGCCGCCGCCAAGCCAGGCCATGTTTTTCAGGGTTTGCACGGAGAAGCTGGCACGGGTGACGGTGTCGGGTTTGTTGAATCTGTAGGAGGGGTTGGGGAAGAGGGTACGCAGTAAGGTTGCGCTTGTTTTAAATTGGATGGTTGCAGTGATGGAGCTACTGGAGGAGGACAAAGAGGAGAGATGTGAGTTGCCGTGGAAGTCCTGTCGGGGGCCGGGCATGGGCCCGAACACGGTCGGCTGGCGCCAGTAGAGATTGCGGTTTTGCTTCCATTGGTGTTCGCGTAGGATTTGAGTCGAGGCGTGGTATTCGTCGTGGCTTAGTCCGTGGTCCATGCAGTCGTGCACTGATTAGAGCCCGTGGTTAGCTCCAGACATGCTATGTTCGAGGAATGGAGGGAACGTACACTCCAACCGTCCGGTCCCGACTAGTCTAGAGTTGTTCTGAACGGTCGTTGCTCGCTCGTATCTGGCCTGGTTGTAAAGCTCCAAGCGTTCTGGGACCTCGTCGGGCGTGGTGCCTAGCGGCAGCATGATGGCGAGTGAGACGGCATCTTCGATGGCGATGGCACCTCCCTGTGCGAGATGGGGTGTAAAGGGATGTGCGGCGTCACCGATGAGGGCAAGTCGGTCGTTGACAAAGATTGGCAGGGTGTCCATATCGAACAATGGGTAGACCTTGAGTGTGTTGGCGTCGGCTTTGTCCAGCAGATGCAGCACCCTCGGTTCGAAATCGCGGTAGATTTCGAGCAGCTTCTTCTTCGACCCACTCTCGTTGTAGTCGTCTGACGTACCCGACAGAGCGGCGGGATGGATGCAAACGAAGTTGAAGAGGGTGTTGTTCACACAGGGATAGAGAACAATCTTGAGATCATCGGGACCATACCACATGTCCATGGAGCCATTGGGTGCTGCCCAATCGCGGGTTACGGGGTCTGCCAGTGCTGACTCTTTGGTGATCAAGAAACGCATGGCGCTGTGATTTGACTTGAATGGAAGAAATTCCTTTTCGGTCACTGCGGCTCTGGTCACCGAGCGAACTCCATCTGCGCCCACGATCAGATCGCCGTGCACTTGGGTGCCGTCTTGAAGCACTACCGTTCCTCTATGTGGATCCGCGTTGACGATTTTGCTGGAGATATAAACCTGGACTGGTCGGCCTTTGCCATCAGCCGATATAGCCACTTCCTTGAGATGCTTATGAAGGTGAGCTCGGTGTGCGAGAAACCACTTATTCTGCCACCTCCCCGCAGCTTTCACATTATCGGTGGTGGAGAGTAGCTCGCCCGACTGCTTGAGAGCTCTGATCTGCTCCAGTAAGACCGCCCCTTTTTCCTCTACTTGGACTCCCAGGCGTTGAAGAAGGCCAACGGCATTGGGGACCACGTGGATTGCAGCACCGACCTCGTTGGCGAATCCCGATTGTTCGTACAGCTGCAGAGATGTTGGTGCCATGCCCACTACTTTGTGCTTGTGCTGGAGATTGATGGGGCGGACTGACCTCAACATCGTGGCCTTGTCGTCGCAAAGCTATGGCCGCGGTGAACCCACCAATACCACCACCTACAATGATGGCTTTCAACCCAACAGGCGCAGAGGCTGAGTGGCGGTCACCATTGGTGTAACCGCCGTTCATTCCTGCGAGAGCCGCCATTGTCTGGCAATCGTGTGTAGCTAAGGAAGAAAACAATGTAGGAGGCTGAGAAAGACTTTTGCCAGTTTACGCTGGGGATACCATTGACAATAAGTTATCGCCAGTTGCATACACCCCGTCACACTAGGCGCAGAGTCTGGCATGAGATGAATGCTGTGGAGGCCTTCCCAGTTGCTATGGTCCGCCATTGCCGAACAGCAAGGGACCACGAAGCCCTCCTGACCTTTCCGAGGTAGCTGCTGTGGAAGCGGCGGAGAAGTGGAATGGGGCAGCCGACTTTGTAGGAAGGTTGACATCTGGGCCAAACCCATTTCAGACTTAGAGGAGGGGAACTATCAATCGGAAGTGGTGGGGCAATTTAACCGGAAGTGGTGGGGCAATAACTAGCCATCCTGATCGTCGCCGACTTGGCAGATTCGGACAAGGGATGGGGCGTCAACTTGAGGACACAGCTCGGCAAGGAACAGCAGCAGTGATGCGACAGTCATGACAATCAGGCGTAGGACTGCTGTAGGAAAAAATTAAGTATGAACCGAACTAGATCAACCCTCCCCTTCTTGATTTCCTTTTGTCTACGACACCCTGTTCAGTCTCTTTTTCAGTATGCCGAACACGCTAAGGGATGATCTGCACAAGATCGATGAGACTTCTTTCGATTATGTCTACGAAGAGAACGCAACAATCGAGCTGAAGAACGGCAGAGGTCTGGTGAGATGTAATGTCTACCGGCCCAAAGGTCCCCCGGGCTCGACATATCCAGTGCTAGCGACCTACTCGCCGTATGGGAAGGACATCCATTACAGCACGTGAGTATGGTCCACAGCTCTTGCCATGCCAGAGCTGAACACTTTCAGCTTCAACGCTGCCTCATTCAACCAGGTCCCACTCGACCACCGCTCGCCGCACTCAGCCTGGGAGACGCCCGATCCAGGCTTCTGGACCCGTCATGGGTACGCTCTAGTTCGGGCGGATGAGCTGGGACTTGGTCAATCACCCGGTGTCTTGGACACCATGTCTCGTGGGACCAGCGAGGCCTTTTTCGACGTCATCGAGTGGGCTGCCAGCCGGTCTTGGTCGTCTGGAAAGGTTGGGTTATTAGGCATTAGTTACTACGCAGGGAGCCAGTGGCGTGTCGCTGCACGTCGGCCGAACGGGCTGACATGTATCATTCCCTGGGAAGGGATGTCTGACTATTATCGGGACCGTTGTAGGCATGGTGGAATCTATTCCAACACCTTTGTCAAGTTCTGGTGGGACCGCCAGGTATGTCTTTTATTTCCAGGTCGAGAAGAAAATCCCACTGGACCATTCTCGAGGCTGACTCTGTGTCTCTTAGGTCATCACCAACCAGTATGGACGTCCAGGAAGAGCTGCTCGGAAATGGGGACCTGACACTATTGAAGGAGATCTCTCGGAGGAGGAGTTGAAGCAGAATCGCCGCGATCAGACAGTCGACAATGCTACGAATCGTTTCCTCGATGACGAATACTACTCATCCAGGGACTACAATATAGACGACATCAAAGTGCCGCTTCTTTCGGTGGGGAACTGGGGTGGGATCCTACTTCATCTTCGGGGCAACGTCGAAGGTTACATGAATGCTGGCTCAGAGCGGAGGTATCTCCGTTTCGTGACTGGGAGGCACGATCTGCCCTTCTACTCTGCCGAGAACGTCGAACTTCAGAAGAGCTTTCTTGATGCTTTCTTGAAGAGTCAGGATACCATAGGGTGGTCAACCGGAGAGGCTCCCAAAGTGGGTTTCGTCATACGAAAAGGCGACGTTGGATTCAACGACCCGGAGGCTGAAAAAGCTTACCCATATCGATTCGAGAAAGAGTGGCCACTGCCGGACACGGAATACACCAAGTTCTACCTTACCTCCGGAACGGAATTGACAACGGATCGTTCTCAACACCAAAGCGATAGCCAGGTATCCTATCACGCATTAGGAGATCTCAAAAATCCGCAGGCGATACATTTCACGACAAAACCTTTCGAGAAAGAGACTGAGTTCACCGGCCACGTAGTCGTGCATCTCAATGTGCTGGCCACTAAAGGCCAAGGACATAGCACATCAGGACCTAGCGATATCGACCTGTTCATCACCCTTCGACATCTTGCTGCTGATGGCAAAGAGATCCTCTACACCGGTACCGTCGGCGACCCAGTCCCAATCACCAAAGGCTGGTTGAGAGTCAGTCTTCGAAAGGTCAACGAGAAGAGTCCTCGGAACAACTTCTGGCACCCACACCGCGAATACCTTTCCTCGGACGAAGCGCCTGTTATACCAGGAGAGGTGTACCCCGTCGACGTTGAAGTTTGGCCAACGAACGTGGTGGTGGAAAAGGGTGGTCGGCTGGTACTGGAGGTTTCGTCTGGAGACACGCAGGGTGCTGGACTGTTCGAGCACAACTTGGCGGAAGACCGGTCGCCAGAGAAGCTGGAAGGGATGAACCACATCCATTTTGGTGCCGAGCATGAGAATTGGGTCCTCATGCCTGTTATTCCTCCTAGGTAGTATGAATATCAAAAAGGATTGTGTTCGGTATCTGTATTTCCCTAACAAAAGCCCCCTTTGGACCTGTACACAATTCTCGTAGCAATTGGTAGCAACACCTAGACATCAATGACAGCGAGACCACCACTTTGGATCAATAACTGTCACAGTTATAAATGGTATTAGGGGTAATCACTGTGATCTTTTGGTCCGGTGCCGCAGGTGGGAGCGACCCCTAATCTACACATGGCGTGACAATAAAACAGAGGCTTCCACATCTGCTACCCCATCTACTACCCATCTGCTACTCCATCTGTCACCCCATCTGTCTTCCGAAGCTTTCCCGCATTCTACACTACTTAGTCCCCACAGAGGATTTTGTTTCTGAAAGTCGACACAGGCATTCTGCCCAAAAACACTACCTCGAGAGCAACGACACAAGCACCTTCTTATTCCAAAATGTCCTCCGACCACCCCCCTAAAGACCTCCGCCCCCTATCTCGGTACATCACCACCCACTCCCCCTCGGGCACGGCCATCTTCTCCGACACCATCCCCACCACCGTCCCCGCCAAAGGCGTCATGAACAACGCCATGGACTTCTCCCTAATGTACACCACCTCCATGCAGCCCGCCCAAATGTCCGGCGAGGCCGACATCACCTCCTACGCCTCCTACCTCGCCGACCCGCCCAGCCTCACCATCCCCCACGGCAGCGTCGGGCGCATCGTCGACTTCCCGCCGGGCTACACCTCGCCGATGCACCGGACGCTGTCGTTGGATCTGGGGATTGTCATTGAGGGGGAGATTGAGTTGATTTTGGACAGTGGGGAGACAAGGGTGTTGAAGAGAGGGGATGTGGCGGTGCAGAGGGGCACGAACCATGCGTGGAGGAATACAACGCCCGAAGAGGGCAGGTGGGCCAGGGTATTCTATGTGTTGCAGGATGCTGAGCCGATTGAGTTGGGGGATGGGAAGAGGTTGGAGGAGGATTGGGGGGGAATTTCGAGGCCTGTCTAATATGTAATGTTTGTCAAAACCTTTTGTAGTCTACTGTTTGCCCCAAGAGCAGACTACCGCAAAACCCACCAATCCTAGCCTATGGATATTGATGTGAATATTGATATTGCGGGCCGAGGGAGCTTGATGATGAGGTTGACGAGGAGATGATGGAGGGAACATGCTTGAGGATCTTCAAAGGATACCAAAGCATCAAAGACATCAAGAGAAGAGCATTGAGACACAGAAACCAAAAGATTCGATATTCACAAACTCCGTATCAACAATGATAGATCCCCGTTCCTGTACATCTGCAAGAGGCCGCAGCTGTGCGCGTGGATTCCACCTTTCTTTCCAATGCGGTGCAACGAACTTCGGATCTCTCTCACCGATCTCCCCCAACCTCGTATCTGAATATCCTGTCATTGATTCGACCACCCGTCTGGCGCCAGAGCTTCGACACAGCCTATTTTAACGCTTCGGTTAGCCCAATCCCTCCCCAACCAGTCACCACCGAGCCCTTCACACAGCACGCCCAGATTATCTGAAGAGTAGACTCACCGAGTTCACATAAACGCCGATAAACATGACCGTGACCACGACACCTTCAACGGTATCCTGGCCCGCCGGCCGATCCGCCAGACGATGGCCTCGACTCAGTTCGCGATAGGCTGGCATGCGGCGTCGGTTTGAGGGCCATGAAGGAGGGTTCTCTGACTGTCTGGAGGCTTGAGGTGCCGGCTTAGTCCGTCGTGACTGCGAGCTCTCGGTGCCAGTGTGGTGGAGGTCGTAGGCTTTTAGGAGGTCGGTGACGGTAGTAGGGACGACTTCGGTGGCTGAGACGGACATGGCGGGCGACGAGAGGTGTAGATGATGCTGCTGCTCTTTGGCAGGCTGAGGAAACACAAGGCGATCGAAATCCAGTCCTTTTACAGTCCTTTGAATTTTCCAGATAGCAAGCGTCGTAGCTTGTTGGAGAGCTGGACTATTGTTTGTCCTACAGGGTTCAAGCGGACGGTGTCTGGGGTAGTCCGGAGGGTAGTGGGGTCACGACCATCTCGTCTCGTATGAGCCTGGAGCTCATCTCGAGCGCCTGGATGACAATTGACTGGAGAAATGATCATTTTGGAGAACACAGTCAAGCACTGTAGGTCTCTGGCCTTCCAATTGTGCCGACGAAGACTCTACTTGAATTGAAGTCGAGCACCGCCAAGATGGCGATATCTTCTTCCTCATCCACATCTCCGCCTCCCTTTCCACGCATCGCCATCTCCCACCTTGAAGGTCGAGCTCAATCCATTCATTACCGACAAACACAGCTTCACCGCTTGCAGACAGAGCTAGTTGGGTCGAACGATGAGATCAAAGCGACCATCAAAGCCGATGTCGGCCACACATCGCAGGAGGCCGACTTTGAGTACACTTTCGTCCTGTCAGAACTACGTCAGCACTGTGAGGGCCTGAACCCAAAGGATGAACTCGCTGCCACGCGGCAGATCGAACTAGGACACGACAGCTTTGGCAGAAGCAAGAGCACAAGCATTGCTTACATCGTACCAAGCACGCATGCCCTGCTGTACTCGGTGCTTTCGCCAGTCTGCGCCGCCATTGCGGCTGGGAGCTGTGTCATTGTCGAGGTGAGTCATTTCACCGTTTGATCGGCCGAGTATCACTGGCGAGAGCAATTATTGACCAGAGAATAGCTTCCGCAAACTCTTAGGAGCCTGACATCGACGCTCCGAAGGGTACTCTGCAACAGTCTCGACGCAGACACATTCGCAATTAGCGACAGCAGACCGGCAACAGACTTCTTGCAACAGTGCACGCTGGTCCTCCAGTCGCAGCCAGATGACCAGCCCAAAGCTCGGCGGACATGCCTTTCCCCATCATCCCTTCGCGCCCTGGCCGTGGTGGACCGCACAGCACACGTCGATAAGGCGGCCCAGGCCGTCGTACGAGCATGCTTCTCGCGCCGCGGCACCTCACCCTACGCTCCTGATGTCGTACTGGTCAACGAGTTCGTGCTCGAGGAATTCCTGGCGTGTCTGTTGCAGCATATGTCGCCCTACTTGGCGCATGGGAACGGCTCCATTGGGAACTCGTCGAAGGAGATGGAGCACAGGCCATTTGCAGAAAGTCAGCGAATCCTCGACGCTGCCGAGAAATCCGAGGACATGAGGATCGTAGTTCGCGGATCCAACGGTAACATTATCAGCGTGCAGAGTCGGTGAGCAGACACCACACCCTTGCCTTTTATCGTGGAGCCAGAATGAGCATCTGCTGACCAGCAACAGCGACGCCGCACTCCTAAACCAGAAGATCAGCGGACCGATACTGCTGGTCCACGCCATCAGCAGTCTCGACGACGGGATCGACTTTGCCAACCAGTCTGCCGAGAGCAGCACTCTGGCGGCTTCGTTCCTCTTCGCCGCTCTGCCAGAAGCCCAATATCTTGCCAACTTCATCGACGCACATGTGTCTTGCGTCAACCATATCCCGGCAGAACTACTAGGTATGTATTACACTCAAGCCCCAAATCCTAACCCAAGTCCACAATGAGAACGAAGCAACCGCTAATGCCCCACTATCAAAAAAGTCGGACCAATCGCCCCCCTGCAGCACGCCCCTTCTCTCACCCCCCGCTACACACTCGCCATGTTCCAAGAGCCTCGGCCTCAGCTCCTCAACAAGACTGTCTTGACGAGCCTTGTCGAGAAAGTCCAGCACGAGCCCCCGGACACGCGCCTCGTAGATCTCAAGAAGTCTCTTGAGGCGCCTCTGCCGCCGATGGACAGAAAGAAGGGCCAGGACGTCGACTTCTTCTTCCAGGCGTTGCTGACAGGGACGACGGTCGTGGTGGTGCCGGTTCTGGTTAGTCTGGGTGTTACGGCCAGGTATGCGCTGCCGTATGTTCAGCAGCGGCTCTAAGGGAGGTCGCAGTTGGCGGGTTCGGTGTTGTGGATGGAGCTGGGTTGTGTATCTGATCGTAAAAGATGTGTAGCTATGTGGAACCGTGGTGGGGGTTCAATTTTGGCAATTTGCCTATCAAAACGGGAAGATGTTTTGTTACATGAATCATATCTGGCCTGGATTTACGGGCGTTGCGCCATCTCTCCATCTGCGGTGACAATAGAGCAGAGGGAAAATTTCTAGTAGAACACGATGCCCATGCTGATGGGTAGAGATGCGCTGTCACGAAAATTTTGTCGAAGTTACTACGATATTCCATACTCATGGACGAACAATGGTCATGCAAGCAGTGCGATTGAAGAGCCGTAAACCATTAACTCCTGACATCGACAACGAGTTGACAACCTCATAAAAGCCGTGACCCGCAGCCACCTAATCCTTACGCTGCAACACCCTCGGCTCCGACATAGTTCCCCATTGTGAACTGCGAGTTACACATATTCGTCAACTCCCACGTCTCAGCACCCAGCACATTTTTCGACCCCACATCCTCCCAACCACCTGCAGCCCCAGCACAAAACAGTGCCGGCATGAAGTGGTCGTCCGTGGCCTGCGCATCTCTATACCGGGGATGTCTCATCAACCTCGCGACCGCCGCCCTCAACCGCGGTCCCGAGTTCTTCGTAATCGCATCCTCGGTCGCCTGGCGAAAATCCAGTGCCCAGGCCTGCGGCGGGACCTCCTGGCCCAGACTCTCGCGGTACTTTAGCATGTCGTCCCAGCGGTTGCGGTAGAGGTTGTGGACGGCGCCGCCGGTGCCGATGAGGAGGTATTTCTCGTTGCGCAGGGGGCGCAGGGTGGCGCCGATCTTGATGTGGAAGTGTGGGTCGAAGCGGGAGTTCATGCTGACGATGGTGGTGGGTGGGCAGGTGGACGCGTCGGGGAACATGCGGATCAGGACCAGGTAGGTGTCGTGGATCCATTGGAAGGTGGGGTTGGCGGAGACGGAGAAGCCGGCGTCGCTGAGCATGGCGATGCAGCGCGAGGCGGTGGCGAGGTCCGGGTTGGGCGTCCAGTTTTGGTAGGTAGGGAGTGGGACGAATGGACAGGGCGATTTGCTCGGGGAAGGGTTGGTGGCCACTTCGATGCTGTCGCCAACACAGTCCCAGTGCGCGCCCATAATGACGATGCCCTTGACGCCGTTGGCGAGTGCCTCGTCGCCGCACTTCTTCCAATACGAGCCCGCTTCCGTGTCGGCGTCGAGCATGCGCGTCGAGCCGTGTGAGAAGAAGTGCACAGGAGTTGGACCTGGTGCTCGTTAGTAATTGAGTCGCATGTAGAGAGCTGAGTGTTTAGAGTATGTCTAAGATAAAGTACCCATATTGGTTGAACCTGGAAAGGATCAAGAGCGATATAGACAGTGACAGTATCAGAGAAAGGTTACTCGGGATCAATATCTCGAGCGTAACCGTTTGGGAAGGTACTGTGGAAGCACGGTTGTTGATATTTGCTGGTGACGATCTGTATGCCACGACGCTGCGTCGCCCGTTATCGTGAACCCCTCACGGTGTTCCCCATCAGCGTGGAGTGGCGATGGAGTTCGTTTCGGGACAGGAAAAGATGGGGTCCCGATGATTATGTAAGACGATCGCCGGCCTAATGTTAGTTCCAGGAATTGAACCTTCCCAGCAGCCACCTGCTGCCGTCAATTTGCGCCGAGGGCCACACGAGTAGGAAAAATCTGATAACCCCTCTGCGTGTACCGTAAAGCTCGATGTGATTGGCATTTGTGACCTGATGGAGCCCTATATCGTGGGGCTTTGCGTGCCTTCGTCCAATCAGACAACCTTCCAGATTAAAACAGTGTCAGCCTCAGGCTCGCATTAGCTCGTCCAAGTTCTTGACCATCTCTGTACAGCAAGGCCATGGCATCTGCTGCAGCTCCGCTTTGAACATTCCCAATACTTTGAGCGTACCGTAGGTGCTTCTTGACATTGACGAGGATTTCAGTTTTGCCCACACGACCAAAGCTGTTATGTAAGTCACGACCGGCAGCCAAACGGGACAAGCCGCACGATCTGGTAGTCTTCCAACGTTGACATGATCAACAACCAGCCATGCGGATCTTATTGCGGCCTCGGATATCACCACGCTAGCAAGGTCAAGTTCAGAACGCGAGCCACTCGAGCTAATAACAGCTGGTTCGTACTCTGCTAGCTGAGGTAGTAGCAAGGCTTGTGGAAACGAGAGGCACATGTCGCAGAAGTAGAACAGGGACAAGACATCTTCTGACATAATTGGCTTGAACCTTTCCCCCCAGAGATCCAGGCTTTTGAGGATCTGGGAAAGCATTCTCTGGTTTTCGGCAAAGGGGGAGAACGGCACGAAAGGATTCAGTACTGAAAGAGTGTTACTGCTCGTGGACGGCTGGGAAGATAATAGTTCGGCTGACTGCAGATCAAACCCTGAAAAGACTTTGTGGATTGTGATGATGTCTGAGAGCAGCGCCGAGAGAATAAGGACCGCATCTTCTTGTTCAGTCATGTTGAGGGGTAGTGGGTGCTCTTCGAGAACTAGCTTCGTGTAAACATCGTGGAAGTTATGGTTGGAGGCTGGCATCGTGATAAACAGCTCGCTGCTGTCGTACTGAGTGCTCGTATTGTAGTGCACGGCACGGACTACGTCAATAAGGAATTGATAGCTCATCAGCAGACTATGAAGGTACGGTTCAGCAAGAACAACGGGATGTTGGGTGCTTCGTTGTGTGTTCTGACCTGCGAGTACGTGTGCTGGTATGGCTTTTGGATCGCCAACTCACTTCGTCAAACTGCGCACAAAAGTCGTGCATGTGAAGCCTTCGAACAATCTAAGAGCAGACAGATATGTAAGCGTTGGCCACTCCAGCTGTGTATCAGTTTCTCGAGGGGGTTTGGGTGCGAATCTACTTACGGGTCCAGTATATCCCATAAGTACAGATGTCTGCGGCCACAGTTTTGCATCAGCACTCAATGATCCATACGTCGCAAGCAGTACGCTCTGTTGAAAACATATCAGTATAATAGTGGAATCCCCATAAGCATAGCAAACTGAAGGCATTGACGAACAATTCCGCTCGCAGGATCTAGAAATCAAAACGGTGATCGGGTCAGGAATCGAATCCAGAACTAAAAAACGTTGTTTGGGAGAGGACCCTCCTTTCCTCCTTTCCTCCAACGCCCACACCGAATGTCCCATCCAAGCGTTTGTTGAGGATGTGTGAAAGCGAGAAGCCTCAGAGGCACTGCCCGGGAGTCCTCTGTTCAGTTGCCCGACTAGAGGACCCTAATGGAGTAGCCTCGGAGCGAGACGCATATCTGAATTCTTGTTGAAGATAACGCCCTGGGTTCAAGTGGGTGAAAAGTTGTTTTAAGTCTTTTGAACCGGATCAACTTGACCGCTCTCGCATTGTAAACTTAGAGTGTTGGCAGTGAAATGTAACATTAATGCAACCTAACAACGTATGCCACTTACCGCCATGACAGATTCGACCTTTCTGGCTTCCCTGTTGTCAACTTCCAACATCACTCCCCACACCTTCACACCTGCAGAAAATAAGGCTTTTCCTGCATCGGATTGGACTGCAGGGATCCTTTCCGAGACTGTGGCAAATGACTCTGGAGACGGAGAAAGGCAACTTGCGAAGCACGCCAGGGACAGGCGCAAGTATGGGGGCAAGAGCTCTCTGGAGCTGCCTAGCATGGAAATTGCCCGGAGAAAGATAAACTTCTTGGAGAGTGCCCGAAAGGATGACTCGAGCCTTCCCAGCTCTTCCGAGTCTGGGATGTCCGGAAAATCGGAAAGAAGCGTCAGAGGATATGTGAATTGTCGGGATTCATACTTCATGTCTTAGGTCAGTCATGTTGACCCTCGACGTGCAGATTCAAACCATACTCCATCATTGAGATGCCCACTGGTGGCAATGGAAGACCTGGAGAGTTGTCCAGCTGAGCCCGAAGAAGAGGCATGTTGATAGTCTTGTGCAATGTCCCTGGCGATCAATGCTTGTTTGAAGTCGCGGAGAAATGTTGGCTCGGGGACTTTGTGCGCATCTTCGACGTCCAAACGAGTCGGATCTCTCTCGCCCGGCCAGCTGAGATTTGTCTCCGCCATGTCACTCTCGTTCGATTGCTCATACCCACTCAGGCCTGGGAGGAGATTAAGCCTCATCACTCCCAGAGGAAGTCATCTGCTCTAAGCCGCTTCTCCGGATCAACTGAAGCTCGAGCCCCGGCCTTCCCCGCTTTTACTCTCCACCGGGGCTGTAGCAGTAGAGTTACTTTAGCAATACATCTTTCCACACCACGACTTAACCACGAGCAACCTACGCCGACGCTATGGTCCGACCACAAAGGAGACTCACGATGAGACCTAGAGACTCGCCTAGGAAGGTACGCAAGTCTTTCTCTACCCCTTTACAGAAAGCAGGACGTCCTTCGGGCCCCAGCCCATCGACTCTCGGCCCAGCGAAGTCCTGCACTGCTGACCGTTGCTTGAAGTGTGACTTTTGTGATCGGACGTTCTCCCGGACCGAGCATCTGGTGAGACATCGTCGCACTCGTAACGACCCAGCCAAGACTCCTCGATGTATAGTCTGACGAAACATGGGCAGATACGAATGAAAAGCCCTTTAGTTGCTCTCTGTGTCATGCCACGTTCCCGCGAGCCGACGTCCAGCAAAAGCATATGCGAAGACTCCATCGCGAGCAAAGCTACAGCGAGGACTGGGACGAAGCAACCGCGTTAGCGGCAGCAAAGACACCGCGCTCGAAGGTGGCTTGTGACACGTGTCGAAGGCGCAAACTACGATGCACTGGAGACTCGCCCTGTAGCCAATGTCAGGAATCGAATCAACCTTGCACATTCTCTCGCGCCAATAGGACCACATCAATCAGCTCTCGACAAGATGATACCTCTCAAAGATCCGGGCAGCTTGTTCCAGAAATTTCAACTTGTGAGATGGAAATGGCTATCAACGACCCGATGGCACCTAGTGCGGTAGTAATTCCCCGGAGAGCGACTTTGAGCGATGAGAACCAGTGGCCAACGACGAATACGCAACTATTGACACAAGGCCTTGCCCAGATCAGCCACCCTAGCAACCTCAGGCCTTGGACCCAAGCTCAAGAAACAGTGACTCCAGAGCCCAAGCAGTTCTGCCCGCCGGCAGATTGGCTTAATGGCGCAGAAGGCCTTAGGTTGGGCGAGACAGAGACTTTCCCAGGTATAGGTTACGGCCTGGCAAACGTTAGACAAGTTGATAGCTTGTGGGACCTGGACGATTTCGTGAGTCGAACACGGCAAATCTCTTGGGCTTCATTGACATGGCTGCTCACAATCATCCCAAGGATACCAGTTTCTGGCCGGATGGTATGGACTTCAGCTTTGCAGACGATCTCTATGGCGTTGGTAGCTCAATCGGATCGGTTCCGGGGTACTTTGCGGACGAAGCGCCACGACTAGAGCTTCAACCAGCCTTGGCCGGCCACCAATCTACTCAAAGTGCCATGGAGATGATGCAGAATTACTTTGAGCAAATCTCCAGGCCATCCTCCCCTCACCACGGAAAGCCGAAGCATCGATGGTTTTCCGCTCCACCTCGCTTTCAGATCTATGATGAAGAGGTCATGAACGTGTTTGTCAACATTACCAAGCATCATCTCATCAAGACATTTCCAATACTCGATGACTTCATGGCGGCCGAGAATCCCAGAAAGGCGTTACATCTGGCTTATGCTGCTGTTGGTGGTTTGTTCTGCAATATCCCTGGCAGGTTCAAAGTCGTCAACTCGATGTACAATGATGCTCGTCGAATGCTGTTAGATCCGGTCAGTATTCTCAGTCGTGTAAGATCTTATTACTGGCTCACACCAAGAAGCCATATCAAGAGAGAATCATGAGCCTGGAAGACAGACTTGGTGCCGTCAAGACAGTAAGTTCACTTATTAAACAATCTGTTGAGAGACAATGCACGGGCTCTGGACGTATTGATCTTGTGCTTACTACACGCAGTTCATTCTTCTCGAAGTTTATGGCTTGTGCAGTGGTGACAAGAGGAGCTACGAATTTGTTGAGGCATTTCACATGAAGCTGCTTTCGGTAAGCTCAGGAAGGTCTATGCCCATTCAAAGACATATTCTGATTATCCAACCCCGACAAGGCAGTGGAAGAATATAAACAAGCACTAGCAATGCAGAAGATGCCACTGGAGGAGCCAGACAACGAGAGCAGGTTTGCAAATTCCTTCCCATCCGCTAGCCCAGGACGTCAATCTGACCTTGTGGCTGTCTGTGAAGGGCACTGACAGAGAGTCTGTACGTGCTTGAATGTTACCGCGTCATTCTTCTCCTGCGACCACCAGATTCGTCTTTCCGATCCGATTTTGATTTTCGAGGTCACGGTGGCGCTGCCTCTTCAGCATCAGAGGTGGACATACTTGTTACGACCCTCTTCACACCCGGGAGCTCCGTCGCATCCTCCTATAAACAGCAAGACAATATTATAGCACTAGCTTCTATCGCTCTAATTTCATGGCCAGTCCTTTCGAGGGGTATCACTCAGCCACAGAAGCGTACTCTTTGGAATGCAGAATATCTGGAACTTGCTCTGAATAGTTGGGCAAATATTCAGAAGGACAGTGTCAGCTACTCGACGTTGCTGCTGTATCACCTGAGTCACGTCAGCATTCACACAAACATGGGCCTGGTCCAGCGTTTTGCACATAGTCCAGCCGAGTCTCCTTTTCGCACAAGGTCCGGCAGAGCCTTTGCTTGCATTGAGCAGTGGCAGAAGAACAGGCATTATCCAGTTGCGAAATGGCACGCCCAAAGCATCTTGCGGCGTGTCAAGGATGCTATGGCGGCGAGTCAAAAGCAGTCTTTCGACTCCCTGGGCGATGTTCCCTCTGGGACTGGACGTCCTCTCATCTTATCAGAGTCGCCACACCTCCCTTATTGCGTCTACTTCTCAGCACTTGTTCTTTGGTGTGGATCCATAGTTTCGAATGACGAAAAGATATCGAACCTTTCTTCGCTCGAGACCTGCTCGCAGCTGCTTTCTGGGATGAAGGTTCGAGTAGCAGAGCTCTTGGAGGGTATTTTGCGAGGACTGAAAACATAATACGTAATGGGTTCCTTCTAGCTCGATTATCCTTACCGAGCCTTCACGGGACAGTGTGAAAACAATTCCAGAACGGAACGGTACTAGCTCTGGGCACAGAAAACCCTGAGTACCTTTTTTTTTTCGAGGGAGGAATTCCTTCCGTCTGTATAAGCAGCGAACAGCGAAGGACTTTGGAACATTCCAGTGAAACTACTGTGGTGGAACCACCTAGTGATTAGCTCATCAGGGGCTATAGATAGAAGCCTTCCTGCAGACAGGAAGAAGAGCTCGATCATCAATCAACCAGACAGAGAATTCAGATACTGATGTGCTCACCTTAATCTGTTTTGCCCTTTGAGATGAATCTCAGAGAATTTGATAATCATGCCGTTTGTTGGCTATTCTCGAAAGGTCAATATTCACGCACACGTGGGGGTGTCATAACCCAAGATCATCCAGGATCACCCCGACTCGCGCGACGATCACCCGTATCGCGCGACAGTAGGGCGGCGCTCACCTGACACCCGATCGAGGGTGAGGTCGACGCAGATTTCTGATATCTTGGCATCAGAAATTCTAGTGAGACACGTCCCTACATAGATAGCTTTGATTGAATCATACCATACCATGTCAAATTTAGGATGAAGAGGGTTTATACGAAAGAAGTGTAGGTTCTACACAATATTGAGAATCTTCTAGCAAAGAATGAGTGTGCAAGCTTTACTTAAAAGTATACTTTTCGAGATGTGGAAGTCGATGCGTGGCTATTGCTTGTCAATCTTTGGTATGATAATTCTACTTCATATGTGGGTCGTGTTACAGACTTGCGTGTTCATATGCCAAGCACTCTTGATAGACCTGCGCCCGCCATATCACCGTGCGGAGCAGACACCGAAATCCTTCGGCCCGCGAACATACAATTGAACATTCACTATTCTTAACCTGACTTATGGCACTCCATTTGTCTCGAGCCACCTCCCGTTCGATGCCATCTTTCACCAATCTCTTTCATCTAAGCTGAAGACCCCCCCATGATAGCCACCAAATCTTTCAGCAGGCGCTTCCGAGTCTCCAATTCTATTATGGGTTTGCTGTTTCTTACGGTTTGGCTCTTTGACGATGGGTCTTCATCGGCGCGATCAGTCCGTCGTCGTCCCTTCGATAGATGTTTTACGTATTCAATTGCTTCGTTATCCCCGAACTACCCTCTGTAGAAGGCAACCTGCCGGCGCATATACCGTCCCGCTTGGCCCTTCTCAGAGCCGCCCGGAGATGAGCTCAGATTGATAACTCACGGCTACAGAAAAGCCGCCGAACAACGTCCCATTTACCCTCCCTTCCCCTAATGATCCGTGGAGGGATATGAGCTCGTGCCCCTAGACCCCCCGTAATGCCCGATGCCGACGCCGTGACAGCGTTTTTGGACAGATTCCTCTCCAAATACCCAGGTGCAGGAACCAAGCATCCAAGCCAAAACCATTAGCCACAGCACTGCCCGTTTCTTGTTTCATCTAGCCACTCACCCGGTCATCATGCTCTCCGCAGGACAAGTCTCCCACGTCAACTCCACGTGCTTGTTCCTACATATGGGAATACAGCGTCTGCAAGTCTTCGCTATAGCGATTGAGCCTCCGAGTGCGGTTATACATCCCTAGCAATAGATATGAGAAAAGGCATCAGACAGATTGCCCACGCGTGGTGCAATGTGGGGGGGACGAAAGACAGGTTTGAGGAATGAAACGTCATACGTAACAAACAAATGGCTGGCCAGGCGTGTCAGGCAAACAAGCTATGGAGCAGGTGCAGAAGAAGAGCCCGCATTTGGCCGCACAGGTTAGGCAGTCGCCCCATCCTTGGAGCTGAGTCGAGTTCTGTTCCAGCGCTGGAGTGGTAGAGATCGTTGCTTTGTGGTTGTTGACGGCTTGGAGGGTTGCTGTAGCGGAGGCGTGAGGAGCATTGGATGCGATCGAGAATGGCAAGTGACTGACACAGAGTAAAGTAGCCAGCAGTCGGCGAAAGTACATCACAATCATATTGCCGAGCCGGACGAGAAAAGTAAGCCGATGATTTGAGGTACTCAAAGCATAAGTGTCAGGATGGAAGTGAGTCTGCTCCTCATTGATAGGTGATGTAGCTTGTAGCGAAGCGCCAAGTCTGACGGTTGCAATGTGACATATATACTGCGCTATGATGAGATGCGCGTGCCGCGCATAGGAAACAGGAAGAAAGAAATGCGACGCCAACAGAGCCAGTCGGCAAAAGGTGGATTACTAAAATCTGCTAGGTCAGGATCTTCATGATCCCACCGATGTTGCCGACAGCGACAATGCAGTCAGTATTGTGCAAGGCAAACTATCCTGACAAAACTCCGAAGCGTTGAATGGTAATAGGATAATGATAACAATGCCGGACGGAAAATGGGTCGTCAACATCTGCAACGCGGACCCTGGACGCGCAAACAAGAAAAAGTAGCCAACCGAGATGCTCGAGCGCAGAGTATGCTCGTGGCCTCGAGATTCAGCCTTACCTTACATCCACCTAAAAAACTCATCGAACATCCCGAACCTACCATATGCATCCCACCGGCCGAACATCCTTCCTCCCTAAGTTCCTGAGCAGAACCCGCATTATTCGAACGACCCAGACCGCTGGACAACGGTAGAAAGATTTAAATCACCGTCTCCGTAGATGACGATAAAGCCCCTAAACCTGCCGTCGCAGCACAAACTCCAAGCGCCCCCCCCCCTCCCCCCCAGATCGAATGAAGGTATCTCCTGAACATGCCCATGAAGCCAGAATGCCAAAAGCAGGTGGTACCCAAGATCCGTGATATAATGGCGCGTCAATGCTAGGGTGTGTTCCCTTGCTGTAGCTGTCCAAATTACCAACCTTTCTTTCGTGCAAAGCGCTTGTTGAGCAGAGCCAGGACCTTGGGTACGTTGAATTGCACGTACTCAAGATCAAGTGCTTCTTGGTTGTCCTTCTGCATCTCGAGCAGATCGTCGAGCTTAAGATCGAGTTCCAGAAGACCTCTATTACGGCCTGCGCACACGGAGATCTTAGTACTGCAGTAACGGAGGAAGGAAGAGAAGGGAAGAAAGAGACGAAAAGAACGAGCGAAGTGGAATGAGCATACCTTTGTAGTGTAAGCTGATAACGAATGTCCCTGGTAGTGGGCTTGTGAAATTGAAGAATATATTGGCTCTCCGGTTCTCTGGCACATTGCTCCTCTGAATGACTCCCTCTTTCTCCAACTGCTGGTGCGTGAATTTGTATGGTCCAAGAGCTTGCTGCTTCTGCTGCTTTCTTGTCTTACCCTCAGATTGGCTCCTAACGTTGTGTAGATAGCTTTTATATGTTTCGAGCTGACCAACAAGATACGCATTGTGATCACGGATCGTTCGGTAGACTTCTTCCAATTTCTTTGTTTCTTCAAGTACCTTCTCCTTCAAACTTCCAAGGTGGATGAGCTCGGACTCAACTTCATCACGAAGCAGAGCGTAGTTATCGGATTTGTCGATGACATTGAGGTCCTGCAGTTGCGAAAGCAATTCCATACTCCTAATGCCCTTTCGCACCATAACGGCGTCATTCTTCAGCGTTGCAGCCGCCTCGGCAATACGATCCAAACGTAGCGGCCTCCGAGTAACGGAAGTGTTTGAAGGTAAGGAACGTAAGATCTGCACGAATGTCGCTTTTGCCTCCATGAAGAACACTTCCTCCTGGGTAATGTCAAGGGCAGCTGTCAAGTCATCGATTGCTGTCTCCCATTTGCTGAACAGAGGAAGGTTGATGGCTCGGTTTTCTTTCCTGGGAAGCTGTGCAGGAGCAGGTCCGAGCTCCTGTAGAATGATGCTGAGATGAGAGTTGTCATCCCTGACCAGAGCGGCGCTGTGCTTCTCAAGTAATGCGTGTGTGGCGTATACCTCGTTCAAGGTGATCGATAACTCCAAATCTTTCTTCGAGAGCGCAACGTAATTATCCATTTCGAGGCTTTCGTAGAAGTCTGATACTTCGCAGAGATCCAACATGAACTTGTTGACTCGTTCTTTGTTTTGATGAATGAACGGTTGGAGCTTGGCCATGTACGGCTCTTTCGCATAGGAAGGCTTGTTAGCCAGGTTCTGCAGCATCTTTGCTATCAATGTGAGCGTTCTCCTTGGGTGGTCCGCTGGAGTGCCATCGATGAGCATGTAGGATCTCGGGGTCACTATCGCTGGATTGATGAACCGTAGGAAAAAGAAGCCTCCAATCAAGGTGCAGATTGTCTGGTCTTGGGCATCTGGGTACTTCCGCTTTGAGAGACTTCTAATCTGCTTGCATATCCATCGGATCCCGTAAGGCGTCTCGTCCAGGCCTTCTATGATAGTCTCCAGAAACGAGGTTGCGATTTCCATCAACATGGTGAGTCTTGGAGCAATTATTGCCTGTACTTGCTCGTTTTCTGCTGCCTGGTCAGAGGTGATGCCCTTGGGCAGACCGTCGGGCGCCTGTCCAGTGTCTTCTTCAATTTGCGCAACCATACTCTGGTAGACCTTGAGCGGGTTGATTTCAAGATCGACGTCCTTCAGCTCAATGAGCGAGTTTATCTTGGCTTGCAGAACAACTTTCAGGTAGCTTTGACCAGGTCCTCTTCTGGTATACGTGGTCATCATACGAGACACGGGAGTATTAGCTCGTAACAGCGACGAATACTCAGGAGTGTGGTCGAATTGGTAGGTCAGGACGGATTGGAACATGGTCAGCAAGAGATGCTCTTCCCTAGACTCGTACTGATTACCGTAGATTGTGAACATCACCGTCTGTAGTAACGAGTCAATCTCAGTCATTGTGACAAGACGGCACAGATGTGCGATGTGGCGTGGTTCCGATTGGAGGAGAAAGAGGAGATTGCCATATTTCTGTGTTTGGTCGTCGTTGGGAAAGAAGCCTTCCTGAAGATCTGACGCTTCTTCGAGATGACTTGCGACTTCGTTCTGCTGCGACAGGTCAGCCTCGTAGACAGACCCCATTTGTCCCGACCTAAATTACCTCTTCCAAAGCCATACGGTTCTGTATCAGTAGCGCTATCCTCGAGTCCAGATAACGCACGTCCTTTTCCAGAACGAAGTTCTTCTTCGACTGACTGGAGATCTTTGCCTTGTAATCCCGTTGAATCTTCTGCGCTGACCTGAAGTCAGTGCCTGGATCTGGAGTATGTTTGCACAGTCTGCTCACCTCTCGCTAGATCATCTTCAATTTCTAGGTCTTTCTCCTTGGCGGACATGGAAAGATACAAAGCGGTCGAGTACCTCTTGGACTGCCTTGCGGAACGGCCATCGTGAGAGGAAGAAATAGTATTTTGCCGGGAGAGAGGAACGAAGGAGGATGAGGAGGAAGTCGAAGTCCTCGATATTCTCGATGCGGAAGGCATCATCGTCGCTACGGACATTGCCTATGAGACCGCAGAATGACCGCGGAAGGCGCAAGGCTTGCACCTCGTTACAATGAAGATGATGGATGTCGACTCTTTTGCTCTTGACGGTAAATGCCAGTCAAGGCGCGCCTCATTGATCTGAAGCTTGGCACATGGACGCTGGAGGATACCGGTTTTCTTGTGTACTTTTCGCAATGTCTTGCCTGCCGGTACCAGCCGATCCAGCGCAGCGTTGCTCGAGCTCGTGGAGAATGACAAATCGTCAGTCTGACAGTGTGTATCGAGGGAATGCGACAATGCTCGCTGGCGAGCCTTGTCATCCACGGCAGGTTGGGCCAAAGATGCCGGGTGCCGAAGGACGTCTACTGTGGATTGTGGACAGGTACCTTGCCTAAGGTTGGTCATCGGCCTAAGGTACTTCTAGCAGAGATCGCCAGCGAGCAAGTGGGGGCAGCGGACTGCGGACTGCGGAGAGCAGCAGGGAGGCTCGATAAGAAGCTCGCTTGGCGACGCCAGGGGGAATGATCCTAATTCGGCTTTGGCGCTATTACTATCCAGAAATAGATCGGATCGATCGCGCGCCTGCGCCGCAGATGATGTCACCGCAATGATTATCGATGGATACGAGCAAAGTAGTGAGAGAGAGCCATGTGGAGTCGATGGGCAGACGAACGCCTTCTGTCCATACCTCAGCTACAAGGATGTTGTGGCCATAGTATCCTTCCGGCGAGACAGGCGACCGCTCAGGAACAGAGGGTTCGTCCCGAGAACAGGTACACTAGGGGGAATGCAAGGGCGAGCCAAAGCCCGAAGTAACAAAATTCGATCGATCACATGCACGACTTTTATTTACTAATGTAGGACATCCAGGCTACCAAATTTCGATCTTGCCTCCCTCCCATTCTTGATATCTCGGTTGGAAAGGCAAAGGCTATGGTCTAATTGACAATTTGACGGTTCGGCTTGATGGACTGTTGCACTCTGGCCGGGTTTCCAGGGTTGTAACCCTTTGGGCGAAGTTCAACATGAAGTTCCGCGCTCGATGCAATCTGCCAAACGTGTTGTAGACGTTGAACTACTTTGCTCCTTCTGTCAGTTGCTGACTGGCCCATGAACATCCTAATCTGTTCAGTGCGAGCCAGAGAGACCGGCCTAAGCATCAACCGAAGGCTTACTCTACCGTTTAGACGGGTACTCTCGAGGACGTTGCTGATTAGCCCGTCTTGGAACCAAAGTCATCGTCTCGGACTACTGCACATGTGAACTGCGAATTGAGGTCATCACCTCTTCGAAACGGTCTGGTTCTCCTAGCGGACGTGACTCGGAAAGCGCTGGCTAACCAGACTAATGATGCATGTTCTTTGTACAAGCATAAAATATGAACAGAAGCTCTCTGAAGCTGACATGCAGGCCCCAGCCCCTGAAGCCTCAAGTGCTCCTCTGTAGGCTCTTTACGAGCCAGTCTCAGAGATTAATCGCCTATCGGTGTGGGACGATCACCCTCAATCTGCACCCTTCCCCAGTCGTGGCAAGCCTGGCAATGACGACAGAAAACGGGGCGCTTCATCCCCACTCTTGCCTCCGCTTCGGCCTGCTGTGATTTCGACCGTGCTAAATAAAGCTGGTTCTTGCTTGACCCATCGCATTCTATGTCGCAGTCAAGTTGATATAGCCATGGTAGAACATGCCCTTACGGATCGCGAAAGCAAAGGGAACTTCACCAGAAATCTGACGTTAGTTTCTGAATGTAGAAATTTTGCCCGCCGTCGGCTTCTGTGCTCTCCGCATGCCTTTTGGTGCATTGAGGGACTTGGAGTAGGGGTCGAAGACCTTTTGCGATCCTGCTGCGGCGTTTTCGCCCTTCTTGGCATGCAAGAATGATGGCGCGTTTTCGTAATTGAATGGCTCGTCATCCACCTCGACTTCGCCTTTGGTGTGTCCGTTCACTCGTTGCTGCTCTTCAAACTTGCGAAGTTGCTTGTCAGCCTTTTTCTGCGCTTTACGCTCGGCCTTGCGCTTCGCTTTTTCTTGAGCCGCTTGCTCCTCGCTTGTACCATTGAGAGAGATCTCCATCTCTTCGTGTCCGACTTGATGACCATTAACCTCGATAGCTGTAAGACCATTCGGCGATACTGGTTCGGGAGGCTCGTCCATCGGACTTGCTTTACGTTTCTTTGGCCCACCACCGTTCTTGACAATGAATACATCCTGTTCCTGTGGCTTCCTGTCCCTAACGTATGCATGTTCAGCGCGTGCACCAGGATCCACTTGTCCATGATTGGCAGCAGTATTGAATCCAGTGTCTTGGTTCGCGTAAACTTCCACAGTGAGCTGCGGCAAAGGCAGCGCCAAACGAAGACTCTCCGAAGGCTTTTGGGCTTGTGTAAGGTGGCGTTGTGAAGAATGACCTTGGATAGTGGGCCCCCAGAATGAAGAGCTGACAGTTCTTGACGGCATATTATCATGTGATACTAGTGCTGGCGGGAGTAATCGTTCTGCGACAACGAGAGAGGTTTGTGCGGTTGGGACCGCAGCCTTTCCAGCCATCTGGTGGTAAGGATCGATAGCTTGCATTGTCTCTCTAAGATCTGGCCCCGTAGCTCCGTCCGCTCTGGCTTTTCTTACGAGCTCGAGTAGCTCCGCTGCCCTAGCGCGTACAGGTGGAGATATCGGATGTGAGCAGCCATATAGTGCGGCCATGTCAGTCGGCATCTCACGAGCCACGTTGAATATCGCAGGCTTTGAAATAATCACGTTGACACTCTCATCCTCGTTGCGGGCAACAACGTCTCTCCATTGGTGTACTGCTCGGAAGACCGCAAATTGTTCTCGGCTGAACAGAGCGGGAGTCCACTTCAGCAGGTTGAACCAACCGCCCGAGCCCATGCCCCTTTGGGCGTCATAGAATGGTCTTTCATACCGTTGAAGAGTCTCTCCTTTGGATTTGACAAGAACCTGGTTGATCAGATTGCTGTCTGGACTTGAATCATCAGATTTCTCCAGGAGTTCGTTCCGCAGGATGTCATACACATAGAGAAGGAAGTGGGTATCAGAGCGGGCGTAGTTGAACATCTCCTTAGGCAGCGGCCTGCGAAACTTCCGTCAGTAAGCATTTCAATAAAGATGATGCATAGCAAACCGTAAACGCCAGTCGGCCATTTGGTACTGTTTTGCCGCGTCAAAATTAGCGTGGCGTTGTAATAATGCTGCAAGGCTATTCTTCGGATACTCCAATGCTCTCGAGGCGTGGAATGTATCGAACAGGCCCACAACATATAAGCCTAAGTCTCTTTGAAGCCAGACCATATCCATGAAGGCACCGTGGAAGACCTTTATAAAGATTAGTTTTGACTTGGAATCCCAGTTCCTGATTGTACGCACTTTCAGGATTGTAGGGTCTGCGAAGACCTCGTTTAGGACCTGCAGTTCTTCTCTCCATGGCTTAAGGGTATCGACTATCCAGTCTTTGTCCCTTGTACTTATTTGCATCAAAGAAGTAAGACCAATGTAGGAGTGAGTGTCGTGGTGCTCAAGATCTACGGCTATTTCTTTGGCAGCTTTCAGCTCTTGTAGCATCAGATTCACTCCATCCAGAGTATCCACAAATGTTGCCGCTGTGGATTCGAGGGGTAGGAAGGGTATAGGTGGGGAGCTCTGATAGACAAAGTCGGGGTAACTCGAGGCCTTGATCTCAGCACTATATGGATGACCATATCTAATATGGGTGTCAATTAATTCTTTGATGGGAGCGTGAAAATTCTGGGGAGACAAGTAAAATTGAGTGTCATACTGTTTGCGGTCATTCTCGACAGCTTCCAGATGAATGCTGTCATCTAGTGGTTCTATACATTGCGGTTTTGAACGAAGTAATGGCTTGAAGGGCGTATCTTCGTCGTTCTTGGGCACCCTTTCAAAGAGCAACTGGGGCTTGGGTATGGTCTGTGAATGAAAACCCTTGGCCGTATAAGGTTTCCTTGAAGAGGATGCGTGGTTCGTGGACGCTGCTTCTTGTGACACATTGGCCTTTTTGATGACTCCGGTATATTCATCCAGACAAGCATCTGCTTTTTCTAGTAGGCTATCGAACACATCGACAAGCCCATGCCACCTCTCCTCGACTGCGTCTGCGTCAGACAGTTGTGGAGGTAAAATGTCAGTGCCTGCAGTCGCATTCTTGGTCAGATCACGTATGATATGAAGGAGTCTCTTATTCTGCTTCGCTAGCTGTGGCGCGACAGCAGGATTTATGGATCGCTGAAAGGCTAAGTCTTCGGCCGCAATCTTCCCAGTGGCTCGTGTTATATCGACGAGCGCAGACGAGACTTCATCCTTCATAGACTTGAAGGTACCATCGTTTGCCATTGTCAGCCATTGATGTGCGTTCCGTGCGAAACCCACAATCCTTCTGAAAGCAATGCTCCGTAGCCTTGAGGATGGGGCAGTAATCCTCTTGCTTGTGCCGTCGGATAGCTTTGCTCGAGTAGAGAGCTTGAACTCAGATGTACTTCAGGTTCAGCCTCGGCGAGTTGCTTACTACGCAGCTGGTTTCAGAGGATGTTAATAGACACAGTCTCTACTTAAGATCCATGCCCAAGTTCGAGGTGAGGGCGAATTTTAAGGTTTCCAGATAAGCTTCATTACACTAGTGCAATCCTTGGCTTGCCGCTTGGCTTAAGCGTCCCGAGCCTCGACTTCTTCCCTTGAAGTTCTGAAAGTTTTTAAAGTATTGATGCCATCATGTCGTCGTCACTTGCGCCAGAGTGTCACGAAGTCAAAGAGTATGCTGTGGATCTTCTTGCCGCAGCCAACAATTCTAATGAAAGCCACAGACGTTACGACTCTTGTTTCCTGAAGTGGTACAGTGAAAGTACCAATTTCCAACCTCCTATGTGTGAATCCTTACTTATTGATAAGAGTACCTACGTGGTGACTCTACGGCAGACGACTGTGCCCACTTGTTCAAAAATTACCAAGTCTGCTTGACTGTGAGTGCCAATCCTGGGGAAGCAACGCATTTCTTCATCTTATACGACTTAGAAAGCACTCAAAGAGCGAGGTATTGATACCATGCTCGAAGATGCGAGGGAGAGTAATAGAGAAAATGATGCCGAGCACATGAAGAGAAGATGTAGGCTCCTAGATGCAGGGTTCTCCTTTTCTTCATCGGCTGACGCTTACTCGTAGAAACCTCCAGCAGCTCCTCGTGTTATGTACATCCAGATGATACCCTCAACTCAAAATTGATTCCGTTTTGCTTTATTGAAATGGCAGAAACCACATTCCCAAGGCCAACCACGTCCCGCTAGTTCGAGCTTCGTACTTCGCTTCCTTCAGGTCTCGGCCAGCGGACTTGTCGTTCTATAAGCACGCGCGTACATTCCACTCTTCACCCTTCGAAGTTGCGGCTCTTCACACATAACGTAGTATTGCTAGGCTTTCATCAGACGATGGCACTTCATATCAGGCAGATGCACTCATGGCCTAGACCGTGGAGTTGGTGCCAGGAGTTTCTGGATCTGACTGAGAAGGGAGCAAGGTAGCTATGAACGAACCGCGGCGGTAGCACCGAGGCAGTACATGAAAGGCTCAAGTGGGCAGAGAGACCCCTGGTACCTTAGCAACGACTGGGCACTCGCAAGTGCTCCGAAAGCAGCAGAGGCTATGAGAGAGCGCACATAACCGAGCACGGTCTGCAGGAAGCCTCTTCTAGCACTTTGTGCCTCAACCGTGGTGTATAAAGACCCAGCAAGGTATGCAGGTCATCGATTGTTGGGCCGAAATCGAGAGATCCTTCGACCACCCATAGTAGAGAGTTCATGTTGCCGATCTATCTACACTCACGGGTCCCAAATTCGATGCAGCCCGTCATCCGAATTGTCTAGTACTGGGGTATTCAAAAGAGTACCGAAAGGCTTACTGAGATCACTCGCTCGAACACTCTTGCTCAACGATCTGTTCGAGGACAGATCTGTTTACATTGCACCTCGGTATCGGAGCCTACTCATTACTTAGGGCCGTAACACGAGAGCTGTCGATCTCTATTTGGCTAGCCGAACCAAAGTCCGGTCTCAAGGGTCGCGCAATTCAGGAGTCTGCGCAATATATCTCTCCATTACCGCAGTTGTGGCCTGAGCTCGCAGAGAGGGTGGACCATGGTTGAGCTGTTCAGATAATACAATTCTGATGTGCAAAAGCCAATAGGGTCTACCTGTTGTACAAGACGGAAGATGTTGCCCCCTAGGATTGTTCTTATTTGTTGAGAGAAAGGGTATCACCCAGCCCCGCTAGTTGAAAGGAGTGAGGTCTATTCATCTTGTTACTCACTTTTAGACCCACACTCACTTCTTCAAAATCACACTTTAACAAGTGAGAATCTGACGTTGCCACTTCACTTCGTGAATGTTGCCCTTCCCTCACATGGTGAAGCTTTATTGTCCAATCCTTGGCGGCGAACCCAGACACGACTACCTCAAAATCCTCCAGACTCCACCATCTTCTCTAACTCATACTTTGGTCTTTCACCTCCTACCATCGAGGAACCTCGTGCGACACAACGCATAAAACCTAGTATTATACTATACATAATCACAGCTATCATCATTCACCATCTTACCCTCGCAACCCTTCTATTCTGCTCAACATGCGTTACTACGATCCTTTACTCACTATCATAGAACACCCGCTACCTTCATCTACTCTATCTTGGCCTGCGCTATTCGCAATCACCGTGCCGATATCTCTGGGTCTGTTTACTTCACAATCCTCACATTACCACTATGCCGCGGCTTGGTAATCAGTCCAGTAGCCGTTGATTTCTAGAATTTTTGTATCCTGTAAATTTTCTCTAGATATATTAAATATATTATAGAAGCAAATAATCTAGGATAATACCCCTGGATACCAAGGAACGCAATACCTCAGCAAATGGCGGGTCAGCTCCTTCGACAACAAGTCATGGACATGGTCCAAAAAGCCCATTCAATTGTAGCGGCTTGGGACAGTGTACGATCACAAATACTTTCCATCATCGCACAATCCGCACATCTTCGAGATCAGTGGTAATCTGTTGGAGTCCGAGGTATGGGCCGTCAGCATTGGGACGGCATTGGACCACGGTTCACGGTACTGTCCATCCTGGTCAATTGGGATGTGAACCCTGTTCCAGTGGGAATATTCGCAAAATCTTATCAAGAATGTGCTCAGGAGCTACAATCTACGCGATGTAGATGTAGTATTCTCATGATGGGAGATTTGCTACAACGATCAATACATGCAGGCCCCTGATCAGACTGCGCCAAGTGGACAGCGCCCGAGTATAATTGACGGAGCGTTCCAATGCTGGTTTACGTCAACCAACGACTGGCGCCCGATACCCAATCAAAAAGGCTGTCCCATATCTACCTTATAGAGTCAGGGTTGATGAAGTCAACTAAGGACAGACTAGACCCATGAATATTCCAATAGGACTCATAACCATCAACACGCCGAGCAATTACATTGGATCTTCGAGTTTGTGGACATCCTAAAAAATGAAATCGCCAACGGTATGCTGTGTGACATGAGTCGCACGGATCTCGGTGTTGTCTTCGCAGAATCGGATACGTGAACTGCTCCTTTGGATAAGCCAATACAAGCCAGGAGACAATCTTACCAACTACCAAACATTCTACTGGTCGCATATGTCGCCGGCACTGCCATGTGGATGAGTTGGTAAAAGCCAGGAGGGAACCTCGTCGATGCCAACTGCCAGACCTTGGGCTGGTCGCATAAATCCGTCATTTGGTGCTCGGCACGGAACTCAGGAGGATGCAATCCTCTGCAGGCTGATATCGTCCGTCACGTCACTTACTTGTCGATCGAAAATCCGTGGGTCTTGGGCCTTGAGTGTCGTTCTCGAACCGTCTTACTATCACGCAGGGTCCTCTGGGTACGGGAAAGTTGAAGAAAATTGTGCTCTTCACGTGCGTCTTTCTGAAGAAAGGTGTTCTTTGTAAAATCATTGGACATAGCAACAAGTCGATCAATGTCCCTATTTTGCGTCTTGTCAAGAAACTTGTAGCGAATAATAAGAGGCATTTATTGTTTGCTACCCGATACCTTCGAAGCGATATACGATCAGTTCGACATTGGTCTCGAAAAAATAATAGCTATCTCGACAACCTGCGAGCGAGACAGCTCTTCGAAGCACTTCTAATTAATTTGTCAAAACCTTTTACCGAGATAGAGCGTGCGTGTCTAATCGCCTATCTCGACGAACAGCTGACAAGCACGAAGCTAAATCTATTCTCTTTAACAACGCATATCAAGCGTCGCTTGCAGATTGTAGCTTTATACAATTATAAATGGCCTTCCATCGACATTGGCGAAGTCTCGGAGTATAGGCTTCTCAAGCAACTCAGTTTTGCACACAAGCTAATAGAGAGCTGAGAGCCAGAGATCACAGTTGGTATTCTTCTCGAATATTTCAAGATTTTCGAATCGCAATAACTCGAAGATCGGAATATCTGTTTCGATGTGGCTCGATTTTTGTCAGTCACGGTCCCTGCAGCGAGCTCAAGAGCTTGTCGAGGTGTGTTCGTTCGAGTTATTCTGATCGATGAGGCGTCTCAGATCAAAGAAGTCGATACTTGATGCGTGGGCGAGACATCTCGGCGGCCACAATTGAGCTACTTGCCCATTGATTAGTATATAGGAAAATACACTGGGTTTCGTCACCATACTTTTCACATATAGTCACTAGCCTCAACTTTATTCTCAGTCCTACCAACCACATTTTTACGACCTCCTTGTAGTCTTCTGGCCGTATAGCCTTCATTAGCATGGATGCGTTAGGAGTTCTCGCCATCTAGAAATGATCGAAGATCAGTTGCTTCGACCAGCATCTAAGGGTCACAGTCGCAGATATCGAGTGTTATCTTTTTCCGAAGGGGTCGGAGGATGTCTCTTGCATTGAAGAAACCTTTCTCTTCGTCAAGTTAACTAGGGATAGTCTTGTCGACCTATACTGTTTTCCGAATAGGGTCAATGCTGCAATCCTTCGGCTGGCTGCTCGATTTCAATCAGTGCGGCAAGACCACCAGAGACGACGCAGGAGTGGTCTTTGCTGTGAACGCATTTTTGGAGAACGATCCATAATATCCACGTTCAATACTACCTACGGTTCACCGAATCCTGGTCCCAACAGACGATGCTAACCGTGCTGACAGCCATGGCATACCGTTGGTTAACAGTTACCCCAGGCTTACGGGTCTGTCAGCAGTCTTGGAGCTGAGCCCATCGAACGTAAACCATATATCACAGATCCCGTCAATCTCGATAATACATGTACAGAGATCTCCACAAAGTCTACAACACATATTACTCTATACAGACCCAGAATGTGCCTGATGAACCTCAGACCCCCAGAGTCTGTAAGCTACCGGAAAAGAATGATCCCTTCTTGGATTGCCAGCACCAATGGTACCCTCCATGGCATCAGTATGTTTTAGTAACTTCACTGGGATTCCTGCAGCTCAAACTGCAACTTGCACAGATCGGCTAAATACCTCGAATCTGGAACCGCCGCCACTACGTTGCGTCCAAGTAGGGCAGCGAAACGCTGAGGACTGAATTGAAGAATGCAAGAAAGCCGCTCACGAGTGGTATGTCCGACCTGTGCTGGACACCAGTCTCACAATGCTATCCAGGGACAAATGGCAAGTTAAAGCCATCTGGCGAGACGGTAAGACCGGCCTCAGTCACAGCCTTCCTATGAGGACCATACATACTAACCCAGGCTTTCTTTAGCTGCCGAAATCTTGAGAAATATCATGCATTGTTTGACTTTGCCAATCGTCAAGTCTCTAAGCAGACTCAAAGGTGATCCTGATTTTTAAAAGATGTCGTTATTGAGATTTCTTATGGTTGGCAAGATGATAGTTGATAAGATTATCGAAGTATTTCGAGACATTTAATATCGAGCGCTCTTGAAGCTATATTGTTGAATAAGAGACTATGTGGACGTGCTGTCGAGACCAGAGCGTCAAGAAGTGACCACACGAACGCTTCCTGAGCTGTTGATACAAAGCCTTCTTGTTACATGACAATGGCGCGAGTACTATTCAAACGTTGATACTTGGCTAGCCTCGCTACCACAAGCGAGACAAGACTCACTCGTTCGATTTGCGATGAACAACAGTCTCGCAAAGTTAATCAAAGACAAATGGCCAGACTCACACGGATACCGTGCTGAGACCCATGCTTTAGATATCGGCTACACGCGTCGCGTGAAAGCCATCCATTCTGGCGAGGGTCAGATTGCAAAGCTCCTCACAGGGTCCCGATGACTTCATTGCCACAACTGACCTTTCAAGGGCGGACGATGCATTGCACGGAGGCTCAAGTCCTACATTCAGGTCTGAATGGCGATGAGCGGACTGGCTTGCTAAAGATCTTCCGCCTCGCATCGCTCGGAGCCGTTACAAAGCCGACCGAGTTTGACAGGTGTTGTTGTCAGTTATTTGACTAATCAAGCAAGCAATCTGTGTAATCGGCGACCATGCCTAAGGCACAGAGGTTACAAGAGAAAAGAAAGCGACGTATAAGGCGCTGCATCCCAGAGTGGACAATATAATGATCGTTTCAACTGACCCTATAGTTCGAACACTAATCAAGTAAATATAGGTTCCTAGAGACAATGGGAAGCCCCATAATTCTAAGAATCCGAAGGCTCGCAAGCGGGCAGCAAAGCAGAAGCAGGCTGAGAAGGAGTCCTTCATCAAGAAGCCATCGCTAGACAAGCTGGCGCAAGTCATACCACAGACGATCCCGAAATCTCACCTGCTAGCCCTGTGAAGAGTAAGTCTCTCAAATTCGGTAAATCGACTTTGAGTTCTCATGTACTCACATACAACGTGAGAGAAAGAAAGCTTATGAATTACACTCTGGCACCAGAGGATGTCGGATTCTACCATAGAAAACTCCGAGACGACGATACCTACACTGCTGCGGATGTGAGTACAAAAAAGCATGTGAAATTGTTGGAAGCACTTCCACTGCTGTTAGTATTTCACGGTACTGGCGAAGGTGTGCGCAGCAGCGTTTTACCAGAACGTCGGAAGCGACAAAGGAAAATCCCAAGGGAAGAAAACTATACTATAATACTACCAGACACCATCTCATACACTCTCAGGAGTTCAAGGCTCCTTGGCCTTCTTGGTACCCCTTCTTGAATGACTTTTCCAGCGCCCTTCCCAGAAGCCTCATTTTGTGAAAGAAGAGCCCAGTGATTCCGAAAAGCCCAGGATACCGGATGGACCAAACCAAAGGACCCTAGCATATCGATGACTCGGACAATTGACATAGGGAGAGAGTGAATTCTGGCTCAAGCAGCAACTGACACGAACCGGCAAGATACCATCTAATCGGACTCGCGGGTGGTGAATCCTCTCTCAAACTGCGTTCGAAAGGGATAAAGCTAGAGAATTCAAAGTCGGAGGCGCGACGACACCGTCGGTTGTTAGGCCTATGCCTTCTTTGGCTCGCTGGTGACTGCTCGAATCGATATCTTCTGGTGCAAAACGGGCGATATCAACTCGGAGGCACTCTCTGATCCCATCAATGAAACAGTGGAGGGAGATAGCCCGTGCAAAGTCCTAAGAAGGATCCGCTAGATCAACACAAACGCAACTGAAAGAAGATCTCACTGCGGCCAGGGTCTTGGAAATCTGCAGACCTACCAATCTCGACACGAGGAATCGAGCCAACTCCATGGCATGATAGAACGACTCAACAAGATCAACACCTATTTTTAGCTGGACTTGGGAGAAGTTAATACAGAAGAGTCAAGAGAGAAACGGTGTCTGCGAGCCGTGCGCCTTGCTTAGTCGGCCTTGTACATTTACGCCTATGGTCGTAATTGACAGCAACCCCTCTCTGCGATCGGACGCGGCAACACTACTTAGACACGATGGCGTGTTTCAAATTCCGGCATTGCAATTGAAGGGAGTCAAGAAAACTATCCCTCGGATACTGTTGAAGCATTCAATGAGCCGTTGCCGCAGACTGGACAAAACGTGCAGCATCAGACGAGTGCTGGATCCAAGTCAAGTCGGTTCTGGATTCATCGAAGCAGAACTTTTGAAGGCGAAGAGCCTATTGAGCAGCAGAGAAGCCAGTCACGGAATCGCCACCGTTTTGAGGTACCAAGAGTGGCACCCTCTCCTAGGAATATACAGATTGGGCGCTGGCGATATAAATTAGCGAATTCAGTGAAATCTTTTGGCGATCAGCAACAACTTCCCCCGACTGTTCCCTCCCATGTGTTTTCCGAGTTTGGACATTCAGCAAGCATGGGCCAAGCCGAGACCGAATTTCAAGGTTCGGTCATTGCATCTTCACCCTTAGCTGACGAGGACGACATCACCATGATCGTGACGAGAAAGGTGGGCAGCACCGGTCTCGTTTTGCAGGGACACCGAGGCTTGTTCCAATTTGGCTCTCGTGGCACACCATCACGACAGATCAAGCGATCCATCAAGCAGGCCATATAGGGCGGAGATCAAGTCCCAATCAACAACTGGATGAAGCGCCTTCTACTGGCTCATGATCCTATGCCATCACAGGATCCCCCTCATGTCATATCGGATCTTGAAGCATTCCTGCAGGAAACAAGATGTACTGATCTCACCTGCTAATCAGTCTTTGCAAGCACAACGTACATGTCGCAGTTGTGGCAAGACTCCGACGATCGCTTGACATTCTGAAAATTCTGATTAGAGATATGAGCGTGCTCTACAGAAGACTTGATCGATGCGCAGACGTCTTTCCAGCTCAGTAACTACGTTGATCGTTATTATCATTACCAGCCTACCAGATCAGCAATAACGTTGAAACGTTATCTTCTCCAGCAATGGTTCCTCAATCACGATGATGTGGACCTACATTTATGTCTCTCTCTTGCTCCAAATCGCCAGCTGGCTGGCGATGCCGCAGGCCGGCGACCCCATGAAAGAGTGGGAATCTCGATCCTGGGGAAACATATAACCTTGCCGGCGTGCCTGAAAGGTACAGAATTCGGGGCCCGATAGAATGCCGCAACTGGACCGCCAGTGGCGATGCCGCACATACCGCCACCAGACATGGGAACGTCGTCGGCCTGCGAACTAAAAGAGTCAATCTGGGCCAACCGTCGGCGTCTCCACCACGACCAAAAGCTCCGGCTATGGCTCATGAGAAGGTCTCGGCGACTGCAGATCAAGTAAGGAGCCAAGAATTCGAAGCTCGTGCCCAGCATGCCGGCATGCTTCAAAGGTACGGAGTATGAGGCGCAATGGAATGTCGTGGAATTTCGCTCATTCCGACAGGCCATCGAGGCACGATGAACATAATCGAAAAAACCGAACTCACTTAATGACTTGTTCAAGGCCCAACAAGTGCTGATTGAAAGACTGCGAAATCCGATTGCAAAGTCTATCCATCTCACTCCGATGATTCAGTTGCTATTTGTTGAAACCGCAAAGAATCTCGAACGTTGAATTTTGACAACTCTTGGCTTTCGAAGCGCATCTATACTAAATATCGGTGTGAACCCGTCCTGTTGGTGATCTAGATCAGGTCCTGAGAAGTGACTCCTATCATTACGAGGGCAGCGGCAGTGGAGGAGCGGGATATATATCTATATAAAGTAGGTACTACACTCAGGTAGACCCGTCCACGTGATGAGAACCCTCGCTAACGGCGGAGAAGTCTGAGAACTACTTTTCATCGTTCGGCAAGAAGGCCTGTGATATCGTCGCTTTGGCAATGGCTTGGGAGGAGATGGAATCCGACCCCGATGCCTTCCTGGAAGCACTCAAAGAACGGCGAGACAGTTTCAAGAGATCATTTGACCAACCCTAATGATCAAGTACTGGACTGGTCTGTATTGCCGCCGATGGAACTGCTTGCTGGATAGCACCGTAAGGCTGCCTTCGTCAAGCCGGTTGACAACAACGACACTCTCTCGATGGATCGAGACTTCTGGTGGGTTATTAACATTTACGACCTCACAGCCATGCCTCTCAGTATTCGAGTCGACGTCACAGCAAACCTGACAACGGCCCAGAAAGAACAGTCCACAGATGAGATGTTCAGGGACAAGTGTGCAGTCGCGCCAGAACTAGCTGCTAATGATGTTAACATTGTATCACTACTCCTTGGACGCACTCCGACAGTAGAAGAGTATCTACGTGCCGCTTGGTATGCGAGAAAACAAAGGTACACGCCGCCTTTGCTGCAAAGCTCGCTGTGTGCTCCAGTCCAAAAGTACGGAGCAGTCTTGATGAGTACCGGGCGGTCATGGCGACCCCAATGCGAGCAGCACTACGGCGATTCTGCAACCCAGGGGCCGGCGTGGAAATCTTCCCCTTGGACGTGGCGTACGAGATGAGCTTGTCTGCATGTTACGAGGTGAGCGTTGCTGCCATGACCAAAGATCAGCCCTAATCTCTTCTCAGTCCCGGAAATGTTTTCTCTCCCAGCTGAACAACTTCATGGAGAGAATCGTGCCGAGGACGAGACACTTCGACATGAAGTTCTGGACGTTGTTGCAGGCCATCCAACCAAGAACAGAGGCCGCCGTGGACAATGTCTTCTGGGTAAAATCCCTCGATCCGACACCCAGTTCTCCCATCCCCGGCACAGCTCGATCCCCAGAACTCCTCACGCTCCTAAGTGATGCTGAGTACATTGCAGCGTACCGTGAGGCGAAGAGACCGGAGAGCCTCAATTACCGCCTACGAAGCCGACAGTCCTTCCAGCACTTGACAATGCACAATCGTCCCAGCGCTCCGCTCCGTGACATGCCAGGTGATACGCTGGCCGGTACTGAGGCCCAAGACAGCAGCAAGCCGCAACGCGATGGCTCTCGAGGTGGTGGATGTCTTGGTGCATTTATCTTCGAAGTCACGGGTTTCGAGCGTCCGGATTCTGCTGCGGAGGAGCTTGTAAATGTGGTGGCGGAATCCGTCTTTGAGGACATTCAAAGCTTCTCGCTGAAAACGACAGCATCTCTTGGATTCAGATCCTCGAGGATTTTCTTTTGCCAAAAGAGACATCATGACAATGGGATAGAGATGGTGACGGCTCCAGCCTGTGCAGACGATTCTTGTGTGTGATGTATGTGATGGGTAACTCTCTTGTATTGGGTAGGAACTTTGGCGAAAACACGCTTTAACGCGATAACGTTGGGTAATTATGTGTACAGGTTGTGATTTCACTCACATCTATCTAGTAAATACCCGGCTTTGACAGTCCTGAACAGTGATTTCGGCTTGGATATTGCGAGTAGTGCGCTCGCGTTTGTGCAGCACACTAGACTGCGACAAGTTGAAACCAGACTGCCCCGAGTCAACTTTTGATCATAGCCATGCTTACTGCCGGTGATGGACCTCTGACAGACCAGCATACACAGCACCTGCGAAATCCACCCCACTGCCGTTCGCAGCCCCCACTAACCAAGCCAGCGCGAGCACGAAAAGCTCGATCTATGCAAAGCACAGCCATGACACCCTCGCCAGCTGTCGACCTCATCGTAGCAAGGAATCTCCCATTAGTACCGCGGATCATAATCATCCAGATAGACCCCCGTGCCATACATATCGACCTTCTCCCTGTCCCTCCTCTTCCGCTCACTAGCCACCAGCTCTGCCTGCCTCTGCGCCGCCTCCGCTTGCGCAACCTTCAATCGTCCGTGCTCGTACGCCATGCCTTCCTCCCACGTATCGCCATAGACACTCTTGTAAACCGCCTCCGTGCCTTGGTTCATCTGCTCGATCAGCATTCTCAAGCCCCTGTCCCTCAGATCTTCCACCCGCTGCTGTGAGGGCTCTTCCTGCTCTACCTTCACCTTCTTAGACGCAGGCGCTTCTTCGTCTGAAAGGAGACCTTCCGCTACGCGCTTCTCCTTGAGCGCCATCTTCCGGCGCAGCTTGTTGGCGAGGTGTTTCGCTGTGTGGCCAATGACCGTGCCCTCTCCTACAGGTGGCAGGGCGTCCACGGGCGGCGTGGTGAAGAATAGCACGTGGCCGTCCTCATCGCGCTGGAACTGTTCGCGGATGTCTTGCGGGATGGCGGCGTTGGCGGAGTCGGGGAGACGGTAGACTTCTACAGTACGTGGGGCGTTGTAGCCAGACATGGCGGTGTTGGTGGTGGAACGGTAGTTTGAGGAGGGCTGTTGGTAGCGGCTCTGGGAAGTGGAGTAGTGGTCGAGATGGGATGAGGATTGGCTGGGTGCGATAGTGTTGGGTTGAGGTTGGGCATAGCTGGCTAATTGTTGACTGTAGTGCTGCGGGTGGGATGGAGTTGGGGCTGGAGAGGCCGAGTGGGTGTGGTATTGTGGTAATTGAGCGGTGTGAGATGATGGGTGGTTTGTAGGTGTGGGTGATGGAACTACTGCGGTGGCTTGGTGGGTCAAATTCGATGAGGGAGCATCGACTTCGGTGTTTTTGCGATAAGTCGGCGTATCGCGATTAGATGCGTGCGAGATTTGTCGAGGTGGTGGTGGCGGCGGTTGTGGGGGAGGAGAAGGTGTGGGTTCTGGAGGTGGTGATTGCTTTTCAAAACAAAGAATTAGCGGTTGCGATGTGGAGCCATAGGTTGCTTACATTCTCATCTCTGGGACCCTTGTACACCGCACCAACAACAGGTGGGGCATTATCAACACCCCATTGAGGCTTGGGCAGCTCATCCGATTCCTTCGCGTCTTCTGGTAGCAGATGAAGCAGTGGACTGGGAACTTTCTTGACCTTCTTCACTCCATCGAAGAGGTCCATCTCGTAATCCTTGTCACGGACCTCGTCAGGCAGGCAGCTAGCCCAAGTCTTGATCTTGTTGAGCTTGTGTTTCTCTTCATTGTACCTCGAATCGCACACATAGACTTCTTTGTCGCTTGAAAAACCTCGAGGTCTTCCTCGGCTGTACCGAGTGCAGAACATTACAAAGCACCGGTCGACGATATCATCGATCTGATGATCTCGGTACTGTCCAGTCTTAACAACTTCGTTGGGATAGAAGTGCTTCTCGTACTGATGCACGGTCTGCTCAGGTCGATAGTACCAGCATGCATTGACCCACTTTTGCCCCTCGTTGTCCTGCCAGGTGCGGTAGATTTGGGTAACGATGGGTTTCGTAACGTCGTTAGGGTTCTGTATGTGAACCCAGTCGCCCACTTTCCATAATTCACCGTTGTGCAGGATACCGTTCGGCAAAGGTAAGCGACCTTCCTCCATCACGTAGTCAGTATCAGGCTTAGCTTTTTCGGCATCGGCCAGCTTATGAGCTTCTTGCTGTGGAATATCTCAGCTACGTAAGGTGTGATGCCTTTCGCATGGAACCTACTTGCAGATACACCGCATCCTTATATATTTGGCTTTCATCTTGATTGTAGCTTTTGGCGTTGTTAAACATCGTATCAATGTCGCGCAGAAAGTGATCCATCGACTGGTATTTCTTCCGTTTATGCTTCCGCTAATGGTGCGTCAATCACAGAATTGGAAATAACTCGAAAACAAAATAGAGTGCTTACTTTTATCAGCTCTATTGCGATTGGCTCTTTGATTTCCTGATAATACTCGGGCATTGTAGTCTTATCTGGTAATTTTTCGAATTGATGAATCACAATGTGCCCAGCGTCGTTCTTGAACTTTCGTATTCCTTTCAAAACAGCTTTGATTCTGGCCTCCATGGGAGTATCCACACGCGGTGGCCTTCCTCTTCTCTTCCGTGGGTCTATTTCCCCCCCTTTCTGGCTTCCATCTTTCGCGCCCCCTTCACGCTTCGTGATTGCGGCCATTGATCGTGGACCCCGTTTCTTTCTCTTCTTGCCATCGTCATCCGAGTCATCCATATCTTCATCCTCATCATCCTCGTCGTCTTCATCCTCTTCCTCTACTTCTTCCTCTTCTTCTATCGGCCGTGGAGAAGCCGGTGGAATTTCCCCAAGATCTGGAAGGGCGGCCTCCTCGGCGGTGATAACATTCAGCTCTGCAAGCTTTCTGAACTCCTTCTCGAAAATCTCGCGGATGACTAAAGCGTCTTGGTACGCTCCAGCTTCGGGTCTATTGTACGTTTGTGCATTGTGCGATATCAGGGCGCAATCCCTAACAAACTCGGGGAATTTTTTGTAACCTTTGGTGAGTAATTTCGACTTCAGCGTGCTCAACGCCACTGGTACTTTGATTATGTCGTAATAGTCTGGCATAAGGCGCTTGTTGACTTTGCGGTGGAAGATTTTCGAGGGATCATGACCACTGGAGATACTGTTAGTCTGGACAACGAAAGAACTTGAGCGAATTCAGGCGCACTCGGGTTGCCGGTAAGCATAGACTATGTCAACGATGGTCCTGATCGCTCTCCAATGCGCTTCTGTCATGGTTGAGCTCTCCTGGCCGTCTTGCGCAGCTGGCGCGCCATTGTTTTCGCCCGCAGGCGTCGGGCTAGTGGATGCGCTGGCCTCAGTCATACTGACAATGATCGTGCGCGGTACCTAGAACAGCCTGATGAAGGGTTTTGCAGGTGCTGTTGGACTAAGAGGTCGCTGAATCTGGAAGGGAGGACGCGCCTGCGGTAGGGCTACGCGATGATCAGCCGCTAGTAAAGAGCCGGCAACTTGCATTAGCGCCACTCGGCTGGGTATTGAACGTTCTGATCCACCATTGGAGTACAATCCGTATTGCAATGCATTCAAGCCACAAGGCTCAATACTACAGAGATCCTCTGGAGAACACTGACCTGTGCATTATGTGAACTTACCATCAAAGGCAGCAGATGCTGAGAAAAGCTGGATGAATTGTAGGAAGGCAATGCTACTTCAGGCTCTCAAGATGGGGCTACGTACTGCCTGTGGTGATACCTCAGGACCACAGGTGGCAGTCCTGTTCTCATACTTTCAATGGCAATACTCTAAGGTCATGATCACATTCTGACGTCTGATATGTACAAATGACCTCTCGCGAGCAAACGCGCGACGAGGAAACCCACAACGATGCTACAACCCTCCGCTCTCATGAAAGCCGAATATTACATAAGGCAACTGAACCCTTCTCGCGATCTAGATCGGATGAGGATGTAGTATATACGATGATGGAGCTATAAAATGCCTGATATGCTCAGCACTCCGTGCCGGTTCTTTACAAATGCCGGTCCATGCAAAATTCACTTAGGTCTTTTGAAAGGATGCGCTTCGGTATTCCTGCATCAAGTCAGCTTTAGCCGTCGAGGTACACAAACCTCCACACTCACAGTACGTAGTCGTCCAAGCTGATAAAGCTTGGATCGCTGAAGAGAAGGTAGAAGTATTTCAGCGTCTCCGCCAACCAGAAAGACTCCATTTCGTCAAGCGCTACAGGCGTTTCACTGGTAACATCCTTTATCGCGGAAGCTCCGTAGTCGGCAGCGGTGGCGGCGTAGATGGACTCAAACATGTCCCAGCCTTTCTTTCGCCAGTAGACGTCGCCGGTGATGCGCCACATGATGAAGACGGATTCGATGGCCTCGGGTCTGTAGGCCACGACATGATTAGGGTTCATCACTGTTACAGAGCACGGAGGGAACCATCGTACCTCAAAATATATTTGGGCGAGGTGACTTTGGATATCCCAGAAGGGAGCCGCTCATCGCGGATCCTCGCCTTGGCGAACTCTTCCGGGGTGGGTATTGTTGGTGGCGTATAGAGCGGAACGACTAGTCTGGTCGCCTCCACGACAGCTGCTTCGATAGCTGAAGGAGAGCTTTCTGACTCTGAATCACCGATCGCAGTCGCAATCGTTGAGTCTTTGGTATCGGCTTCTGTCGAACTTACTTCCTTATCGTTCACGGGTTCCTCCGAGTCTATTGAGCTCGAGGGTGTGGATGATCTCGCTTCTTGACTGTTCTCGTCTGAGGATTTCTCAACGTTGTTATTCTCGATTTCTCCAAGCTGGCGCTTGGCAAGGGATTTGCCTGCATTGGACTTATTCGGTTGCTCCTGGACAAGATCTGCGGACACAAACGACCCCTTTCTTTCCGTGCCTTTCAAATTAGCATCTGTGACAGACTCCTTGAACATAGATGATATCGTTCCTTGCTCGGCTCCCTCGATATCTCCCGTCACCGCCGTGGCAGAATCTTCTCCAACAGACGACGTCCTATCCTGCTGGGCTTTCACAATACTCGCTCCCGCCTGGCCAGCGGACTTCTTCGGCTTCTGGTCGATGGCTGCATGCTTGTCTTCCAGAACTGTCTGATGCCTATCATCCCGCTGAGACCGCGTTACCCTGTAAGGGTCTAGGGCTTCCCAGTAACGGGTCTCATTCCAAGCGCAGTGTTCTCGGCTCTCGCAGGGTAAGACGAGTGAGCTCTCCGGCATGATGCCGGTCGTTGTTGATTCGTACGCCCAGACACACCCGTCTGTCAGTTTTTCGGCAAGTGCGAGGTCATCCTCCCGGTTGAAAATCTTCGCACCCATGGCAAACATCCCACCCACGAAGCAAGTAAGATGCGTCAACTCCGCCTTCAGCTTGATGCCGCTCTTGTCGTCGGCTTTTCCGGAGATTGATACTTGCCCACTGAGCAAAATCCCTCTCCCTTCCTCTTGAATCATCGGCCGAAAAAGAAGGTACTTCTTCACCGCCTCGACTGCAGGCTCGTACATCTTTTGGTATTGGGGCTCTAGGCCACCCAATAGCAAATATTCTTTGGGAAGATACTCGTACACCGAGTCTGCTTGGCCCCCTAAGGTGAAATATTCCACAGTCGTGAACGGTGGAGAGCTCAATCCTTGTGGCTTACAGTCAGGCTTAGGGTGAGCAGAGGCTGCCGCAAGCGAGTCCTCTACAAGTTGCTTTTTCTCTAGGGTAGTTTTGGAAGCTTTAGCTGTCGAATCCGCATTGACCTGGCCTTCGTCTTTGAGGCCGGCACCGGTACCAGTCTTGATCATATACTTCTCGAGGCCAGCGGTCCTTGCGGTTTCTCCATCATCTTCTGAGTCTGCAGTGTCAGGAATCTTTTCCACCTTCTGTTTCGTAGTAACTCCTGGCCCTTTCTGCATTGTATTCTCGATCGGAGATATCAATGGAGTATCCTCTTTCTTGCATCCGGAAGCGTCTACCTTCATCGGCCACAGACCAGGCAAGCGAGTATTGTTTTGCCACATCTCGAACTCATTCGTGATTCGAGCAATAGCATCATAGTATTTAGCCTCTTTGGTGATCTGTGCAAGCCTCGTGAACTCGACCGACAAAGACCCTATCTCTGCCAGCACGACTCGCGTATTTGCACGATGAGGTTGGGATGCGAACGTACTGCCTAGAAGTGAGCTTGAGCCGAGTAGAGAAGTTAACGGACTGACGGTTTCCAAAGATAAAAGGTCATGGGCATCCGGTTAGGGGTATCAAAACATCCCATCAGGATTTCAGCCAGCTCCACCGCTTTGACAAGTAGTATTCTGTATTTGCTCCCGCCTAGATCATAAGCAGCAATGAGACCTCCCAGGTAGCGTATGACTGTTTCGAAGACGGGGATATCGTTTCTTATGCTTGTCGTGAAATCAATGTTCGCCACTGCCTTCACCGCTTCATCAAACTCGCTCTGGAGCCCCATCATCCATAGTGTGTCCAAACTATCCACCAAGGTTGCAGCCCAACCGCAGAATGGATCACGATACTGGCCTGAAACCGGAGACAATTCGTCGTGCATCCACGCATTCTTCTTGTAGCCAGACCATGAAAATACGAATGTCTTTTTGATTTTATCCAACTTCTCTTCTCGGTCAATCTTTTCCGTAGCAGATTCATCGGGAAACTTCGCCTGGATCCGAGGTATTTCTTTTGGCGCGCCTGTCGGTAATTGTATGATGCTTTCGGTTGGGATTGGGAAATGCTCTTTCTGCTTCTTCCAGTGGATTTTTGGAGAAATGTCGTCAGCGATGATCTGGAGTCTCCCCGGACCTGCGGTCTCTACATTGCTATAGTCCCCTGCGGAGTCCCCTGCGACGGGAGCAAATTTGGCAGTCTTCGCATCTATTGACGACTCTGCTCCTGTGTCTGTCGCGGTTTTGTTTTCGTCTTCATCTGAAGAATGGACTCCATGGCGACCAGGCGTCACGCTCGCTTCTGAGTTCGAGGTCGATGCGAAAGTGGTGGATGTAGGAGTAGAGGAGATGACTGCTAGCTTTTCAGATATGATCGAAAAGACCGAGTCGTAAGCCTTCTTCGCCGGATCCTTGATATCTCCAAGTTTGGCATATGGCTTTGCATTGGGCTCTGATGTGGGTGGCGGCTTTGTGGAGCTGCTATCGTGCTTTAGTCCGCCGAAGTTTTTGAGTCCCTGGACGCTGGCAGTCCTTGCATTGTTGATGCCTCCAAGATTCCTAAAATGGTACAGTAACCCTACTGCGATGACAGCAAGAACAACGAAGACTCTGTACCGGCGGAGTCGCAGCATTGTAGAATTGCACGTGCAGCGGCGCACGCACAGGGGACTGGGGGGCTGAGTGGAGGATCAGGGCCTAGCCCATTAGTGCGCTGTATCCACCAACATTGAGTATCGATCCCATATTGACTTCGTATCGCGGCCGGTTGCTGAGAAGGGGAACGATGAGATCTATAGGATTCGAACCGGCGAATAGAGAAGCGAGCAGTCGATTACGCCAGATTAGAGCGACTCGCGCCGACGCTCTCCTGCTTCCAAGTCTCAAACCCCAATGCCGCTTGGCGTAGATCTGGCTGCTTGGCAATGTTGGCACAGTGCTTCGGACAAAATATCGTGAGCACAAGATCATCTCGTCTCAATATGTCACTCAGGGAGGGAACGATCCTCATGACCGGCTGCCTTCTGATCCTTCGTCTTATTAGGGCCGTGGAGGCTATCGCGGTTATGCTCTCCAGTCGGGTCGGCGCGGCCATTTTACCAGGATTCCACCCGCATTTCTCTGGTACCGAGGCGGCTTGAGCCGTTACAAGTAAGCTTCACAAGAGGTTGGCAAAGTCAACTAAGAGTGTCCAGTATGCGACGGTGAGCGCAAGCCACCGAACGTCTCGGCGACCCTTAACTTGCTAGATCTAGGCATGTTGAGGCATGCAGATGGTCAAAGTCTTGACTTGTCGGGTTTCTTTCAAGCTGCAGATCTCCTATTGTCACAAAAAGTCCGTCATTTTCATGAACCATGATGTCCTTGTAGCCTGGCAATTTCTCTATGCCACAATCACTCTGTAGTACCGCTTAAGACCCGGTTCACTTGACCACTGAGCCTTCCCAGTTCTCGTTCCTGACCTCAATGATGACGCTCAGAGCATGGATGTCTTGACGAAATTGAATTAGCAGCTCGACGTCGGCATTGCGGACTGTCAGTCTGTTCTGGTTCGCTCGAAGCTCCGCAGACGTGTTGGCCAATGATCTATGATATCGTCTTCTTACCCTTCTTCGCCAGGCCCAGGACCTGCTTGTCGGCCCTGTAGCATTTCTTAGTCTTTGCCCAGTTGTTGTGGTGAAAGACCTACCATTTGTCTTGCTTTGAGAAGTTCGTCGCACAGCAAGAGATTCGACGCTATGCCTGAGCTCGAGGCTATGCAGTTGCGCAGAACTCTGAAAGAATCGTATACCCCCGCTTGTATGGGGTCCATTGGCTGGCCGGTCTTCAGGTCGAGTCCGACAACGTTGCCTTCTGCTTGCTCGTCTTGCAGAGCAGCCACTACATGCGGTTTCAGTAAGCTTATTAAGGTAGCAATGTAGGTTCACATACGGCAATCCTGAATGTCGTGACCCGAGTTTGCTGCCAAAGTCTTTGGGATCACTAATAGCGCATCTGCGAACGCCGACACGCCATATTTGGCTTTGCCTCTGATTTCCCTTCGGAAACCTTCGCTCGACAAATGAGCTGCACAGGCGATCTGGAATGCCCCTGCTCCGGGGACCACACTCTTATCGACGATCATATTGTAGACACTTCGGAGACCATCGCGTACTGCATCAGTAATCTGTGTTATCGTATGTGCGTTGGGTCCTTTAATCATAAGTGTGACCGACTTCGGGTCTTTCACGTCTTCCTGAAACTTCCGTTAACATTCTGATACGGAGTAATAGTTTGAGAAGCCTCACAATGAAGGTATATTTCTCTTCTCCAAGTTGGTGCTCATAAACCAAGCCAGCCCAGCCAAGGACATCCGGAGTAAGGTCGTCAACACTGTTTTGAGCGATCCCTCCACAAACCAGTTGTAGTCTCTCCATATTCCTCCTCTTAGCTCGCCTCAGGGCGAAGATCCCGTTCTTGACCAGTATGTCCAGACTTAATGGATCTATTCCTTTCTGGTTTATAATCACAAACCCCTTCTTGGGATCGTTTCCGCAGACCTCCTTCTTCAGCTCGACGATTTTTCGAAGCTTATCATCAACGAATCTTCTCTCGCTCTCGACAAGCTTATCACGCTGCTCTGCGCTGGAGTAGTAGAATCCAGAGTTGATCTCCGATTTCTCATATTCCAGGCTGACATTCAGAGTCAGGATATATGCGTTCTCGACGCGCTTCGGCATGTCAGGATGCCTCGCACCATGGTCAAGCGCTAGACCCCTGATCAATGACGTGTCTGAAGCAGTTTGGTGCTGCATCTTCATGATTTCAATCATATGAAGGTCTGGCTTCGCTGGGGGATGGTAGATGGAAAGCACCGCATCGACGATGGCAGGTGTGAGCTTCTCGGCAAGGGTTGCATTGAGCTTCGTGGATAATGATGTTCGGGCCACTGAAATTAAAAGCTCGCGGTCAACTTCTTTCTCAAGCTTGAATGAGTCCAGGAACTGTCGAACACGTCAGCGCAGTAACATAGTGGGCGCTCTGAGCCTACCTTCAGTGTCTCCGTTTTCGCAAGCTCGTAGCCATCTGTGATGATCCGTGGATGCAGTCCTTCCGTAATGTATCTGTCTGCCTGCTTCAACAGCTCTCCGACCATCAGAACTACAGACGTTGTGCCATCCCCCGTGATGTCATCCTGTGCAGTTGCTGCTCGAGCGATCATGACCTGAGCATCTTAGCAATTGCTTCATGACGTCCATGGAACAGATATACCGCGGTAGGATTTTGTATTTGCTGCGGGTTTGGTCAGCTTCTTTATCGGCATAGTGGACCGCGAGACTAACCATTTCTCTCAACAGGACATTTCCATCCTTCGTCAACTTGATCTGATTACTTGTGAGCATGACGCAGAGCCCGGGACTCGAAGATAATCTCATACAGATCCTGCCCCATCGACCAGCCTACTGAGCGTTAGCCGTCAGTCCCGATAGAGGGGAGAAGCAATTGTACATTTTGATAGTACCCGAAGGTCCCAGATTTGATTTGAGGACATCTTGTAGCCCTTCGCCTGCGGAGATGTTGACTTTGAGGGCTTCCCCACGTCTCTATATTGAATCAACATATGCATATATCGTGCGGACAACAAGACCTACTCTCGACTCCGCCTTGGGGTTCAGAAGCTGTGCAGCAGACATACTTGACGATGCGGCAGGGACGATTTGTGGGATGTCAAGGGCTGAGACTTCATCTGCTTCTTGAAGCCATTTCTACGAACGCTTGGGAGGGCACGCGGAATACTTTAGACGCGGGACGCTAGTCTTAGGGCTGCATGAGCCCCTGCCGGTATTAAGCGAATCCGAAAATCATTCGAAGCTTCAGAGGTCACGAACACTTCAATTGGCAACTTCCCGACGTTCCTTAGCGACTTCCCACAATATTGTCTTCCCTGGACCAAGCCATAGAACACGCGGCAGGTGCTAGCTACGGTTCACCGAGTTGGGCTCAATTGGAAAACCCGGGCCATCAACCTTCTCCCAATCAGACTTTAAGATGTCGGTCGATTACCTACTGCACGAGTCCTCCGTTGGCTATGCGATCTTCCAGGTCATGCACCAGCCGGACACTGTGGGTAATCGACTGAAAGAAGTCCAAGACTCCGTTCAGGTATTTTGCGGGGATAGGGAGGAGCTTCTCTCCGAAGAGGCGTTAACATTCTTCCAGGATCTGGCGAAGTTTGGGAAGATGGTCAAGCTTGTCAGCTTTGCGCCGTTTCAGTAGGAAAATTAGCATATTCCACAACGTTGGCTTGCTGACCGGTTTCAGAGGCGCGGCGCAGGCGCTTGAGAACGCGAATGATGTATCCGAGGGCATAGCTTCGGAATACCTGACATCGCTGCTGGAGGTCAATTTGCCCAAGGCGAGCAAGAAGCACAAAGTCACTCTCGGCGTCTCGGACAGAAATCTTGCTGGAAGCATTAAAGCCGCTTTCGCCAACGTCGAGTGCGAGACCGGTGATACGAGCGAAATCGTCCAGGATATGCTGCGCGGCATCCGACAACATGCGCCTAAGCTGCTCAAGCAATTGCAAGAAGGCGACGTTGAGCGGGCGCAGCTTGGTCTAGGGCACGCCTATTCCAGAGCTCGAGTCAAGTTCAGCGTTCAGAAGAACGACAACCATATCATCCAAGCCATTGCAACGCTAGATAATCTTGACAAAGCCGTAAATCTGTTCTCCATGCGAGTACGAGAATGGTACTCGTGGCACTTCCCCGAGCTTATCCGCATCGTGTCCGAGAACCAGGCGTACGCTCGTTTGGTGCTGTTCATAGGAGACAAGAAAAGACTATCAGATGCAGACCTGCAGGACCTAGCTGCTCAGCTAAAGGACGACGAATCGCTCGCACAAAGCATTATCGATGTCGCGAAAGTCAGCATGGGGCAAGATCTATCCGAGAGCGATATGGAGAACGTAACCGCATTCGCCACGAGGGTCGTCAGCTTGACAAACTACCGCAAGACTCTACATACATACCTCATCGACAAGATGGGTATCGTAGCACCGAATCTTGCCGCGCTGATAGGTGAAGTCGTCGGTGCACGTCTGATATCACACGCCGGCAGCTTGACCAACCTATGCAAATACCCTGCATCGACGGTGCAGATCCTCGGAGCAGAGAAGGCGCTTTTCAGAGCACTGAAGACGAAGGGCAACACGCCAAAGTACGGGCTCATCTACCACTCATCCTTCATTGGCAGGGCGGGACAGAAGAACAAAGGCAGGATCTCAAGGTTCCTCGCCAACAAATGTTCCATCGCCTCAAGAATAGACAACTTCTCCGAGGCGCCCACGACGAGATTCGGCGAGGCGCTGAAGAAACAGGTAGAGGAGAGGCTGGAGTTCTATGCCAGTGGCGCTCCACCCACGAAGAACGAGACTGCCATGGTGCGTGTTCCATACGTCTATGTCATCCTGATAGCAGGCTGACCATTTGCAGCGCGCAGCAATGGACGACGTCCTCGCGGAGATTGACGTCGCAGACCCCACGGCTGTCGTGGACAGTGACACGGAGATGGCGGATGTCGCACCTCGAGCCGTACAGAAACAGGAGAAGCAGAAGAAGGACAAGAAGAAGGATAGGAAGGCAGGAAAGGAGGAGGGGGAGAGCAAGAGCGAGAAGCAGGAGAAGAAGAAGAAGCGGAAGCACAGTGAAGAGGACGGCGAAGTGGGGGGTAAGAAGCACAAGCACGCAGAGGTCAATGGCGAGGGCGAGGGTGAGAAGAAGAAACATAAGAAAGCAAAAGTATGATAGCAGCCCTTTTCTTTCTTCAGCATGGCTTCGGCAACGGATCACGGCGTATTCCAAGGGTGACTTCAATTCGGCATGGCATGAGGAGTCGGCGGTGCGTGTTCCATGTCTATATTCAAACAAGGCTATTGCTACCGAGAGCACTGTCATGTACAGCGATGCAAGGCTCGCGATTGTGGCCTCCAGTCGTAATAGTTCCTTTCCTTTATCGACCATGCGGTGTTTCTCCTACCACCTATGCGGTGTTTCTCCTTCTTCCCGAGGTCCCAATCAGCACGTTATAGAGCATTCAAAACAGCTTCTCAACCAGCCTCTCCAAAATCATAATGCCCCGTCTTGGATGCATGCTCCGTAGCCCCTGCCTCCCCTTTCACCGTCGTCCCACAAACATTGCACCGAACACTAAACCCGGCGGTATCCGTAAAATAATGCCGCCCCTGCAGCACCGTACACAGCTCCACCGCAGTCTGCAACACCACCTCATCCAACGCATCAAAGACCTTGGTATCGAAATCCGGCGGTGCGAAACTGCTCGTGTACGGCGGATCGGAGGGGCTCAACGCAATGACATCGTAATGAATCCCCGAATACACGAGGATACACCGCGTCGGCCTCCCCTCGTTGAAGCGGTCCACCCGCAGCGTCTGCACGTCAACGGAGCAGATCTCGATGTCGAAGTGCTTGCTCAGAATGTCCAGCTCGATGAAGCCGCCCCAGGCGTCCTCGCGCTGGATCCAGCGGCAGTAGGCGTTGGGCTGCTTGTCGAGGACGGCGGCGGAGTAGTCCTCGGGACGGGACTGGATGTACTGCGCGATGATGGAGCGCAGCTCGTGCATGTTGTCCATGGCGCCGAAGTAGGCGGAGTTGAAGGCGCGGAAGAGGCAGGAGTTGTCGTCGGGCATGATGCGGAGGAGGAGGGTGGAGGTGTGGGAGGGGAGAGGGAGCTCGGGGGGTTCGGTGGTCATGGTGTTGGGTTTTCGGGAGAGGGCGAGGGGGGGTAGGTTTGTGGGGTGGGGCGGTGGTGGCGAGGGTGGTGCGGTGCCGACGTCTGCGAAGGAGAAGGTTGTGGAGGGTACACCTTCTTTGGAGGGTCTGCTGGGAGTAGTTGCTGCGGAAGTTCTTTTCGATGTCGCTGTTGCTGGCTTTTGTATCTCACCGTCCGTTTGACCTGTCTTTTCGACTTGCGGAACCGTTGGGCGACTGACGATGAGTTGTTCGCCGTCTAGCTTGATACCCAAGTCGGAAAGCGGTGTTGTCTTCTCATACCCCTCCAAAGGCAGTGGCTTCGGTGGATATCCATATTTTATATCGGACGAAGTGACAGATGTGACTTCGGATATCTTCGTTTGCAGGTTCTCAACGGTAGCATTTGGGTCAAGAGTAAGCGTCGATTGGCCATTTGGCCCACGTACCCGGAGACGCATTTCGTAACGTACGTGTTGTCTCCTAGTCCACTCAGATACATGCAATTGGGTACGTATGTCCCAGAAGTGGAAATACAGTCCCTACGTGGCTCCGTACGCTATTGTTCGAACCGATGGGGGAATGTTCGGTGATGCGTCAAAACAGTTTTGGGTAACCTTGAGGGGAAACCCCACTGCCGTCGGTGCATTTTGATGTATCAAGTACAGTGACAGATTTATATACAATGACGGACATAACAAGCACTCTAAGGTAATGTACTTCTATGAATACATTCTGCCAAGCACCTATTTGCATGGAGGGACGGCTAATGCAAGTTGCCGGCGCTAGACTAGCTGCTGATCAGCTTGGCTGCCGAGTCTCTCGATATCTGGGATTGAAGCATCATCCCAGGCTTCCTCTTGTATATCTCATCTAGTCTATCACGCTGCAGAGCTCAAAGTCTGGCGCCATGGGCATGCTATTAAGTGAGAGGATGTACTCCAACCCCCACCGGGACAAGGATCGCCTTCGAAAGTCACACGGCGGTTCCAGCACGTGCAACAGATTTGCAAGGCCGTGTGCCGGTTGATACATCTACATACTCTCAACGTGTGTGTTCGTGCGTCATGAGTAGTGGATGAAGCCGAACTCGAATAGTATGGAGGAAAGGCCAATGGACTAGCACAAGAGGCAGCAGCCAAGGTGGGAGCTCCGGCTATGGTTGGCTGGTCCTCGTGCGAATTTTCTCCTGGTTATAGCTCCTGAGGCATTGTGCTTCCCGTGAACGGGGACTAAGTCTCCTATTTTATGCTCGGAGGGCTAGAAAGAGGGCGAGAACGGAGCCGATGCCTTGATCCAACTTCTGATAAAGACCCGCAATGCAACTCCCTCTTGGCCATAATAATTAGTGATATACACCCCCCAAACGCGCCCCCCCCCCCCTCCCCATCATCCCAATTACGCCTCCCCCTCAACCTCAAACGGACTTCTCTCGACCCCAATCCCCACCGCCGCCGCCCCCCCCGCCTCCTTACGACTCAGCGTCTGCACCCCCGGCCTCTCCCTCTGCGCCGCCACCTCCACAACACTCAGCGCACTAGCCATCGCGCCCGTCTGCTCCACGCCCAGGAACTTCCTCGCCACCGCCCCATTCCTCTCGGCTTCACTCCCGCCCTCCTCCTCTCTCAACCACTTCACCCTCACGCACCTCCCGACCAAGCGCTTAGTCGTCTCGTCCACGGCGCCGAAATGGCTGACGCCGCCTTCGCTCGTCATCATGCCCAGTAGGCGCAGCAGCTCATCGCGCTTGTAGTGCGGGGGGTGCTGCAGCTGGGTGTGTGCGAGGAGGGGGTACAGCACGCGGAGGTAGGTGTGGCGCAGCGCGGTGGCGGTGAGGGGCAGGTCGAGCAGGTTGCGGATGATGACGTCGAGGAGGACGCGCAGGTCGTTGGTGTAGAAGTATTCGTAGGTGGGGGGCGTGGTGAAGAGGAGGTACAGCAGCTTGAGGATGAGGAGCTGTAGGGAGGTTTCGGATTCGCGGTTTAGGAGGAGGATGAGGTTTTCGCCGAAGGACGGGTAGGTGGGGCCGTGGGTGGAGAGGGCGCGGATGACGCGGTTGGGGAGGGGGGGGGTGGTGGGGGAGAGGGGAGGGGTGTGTGCGGTGACCATGTATTGTTCGTTGAGGATGAGCTGAGGTGGGGGGGCTGGGTTAGTGGAGGGGAGGGGGAGAGGGGGGGGAGCGTACGAGGACCCGGATGACGGGGTAATGATAGGGGTCGTTGACGTCGTCGGAGAGACCTTCGATGATGTCGAACATGTAGATGATGAATTCGTCTTCTATTAGCACTGTGCGGCCTTGTCAGCATGCAGCCTTCGAGTCAAAAGGAGATGCGGACTTAGGTCTTCAGGTCGTAATCGTTGTATTCGTGACATTTCGTAGAGCAGTTCCAGCAGCATCCGATGCAAGCCCGCCTCGTCGTCTTTCCGCCCTTGTATTAACTCGACCAGCGTTGGGAAAGCGCCCTCGTCGTTCATCATCTCGAAGGTGATCTCATTCTGCCGGCCGTCAAAGAGAAGGAAGGCGACTATGAGATGCAGAGTATCGGCGCAGTCCTCCTGTTTGAAACGCATCAGCCAGATGCTATTCTGTGCCAGGAAGCCCCACGGACCTGTAGCAAGCTATATACTATCTGTCTTCGTACGTAGTCCTTGTGCGCAGCGAACAGCGCCGACTCCAGGAGCTTGTACGAGCATCGAGCGATGTCATATTCGTTCTGTAGGTATTCTCCTGCATTGAATCAGCGACCAGCTACTTCGCCATTTCCTTAAATTGAGGGCGAACCTTTATAATTGGTGACGAAGTGAAGATATGATCGGAGGGTGTTGTCGATCAGTTCGTGAGACTCGCAGTGCGCTGATACAATTTCGTCGAGCTCTGTAGAGAACGACGTCAGCGGGATGAGGCGAAGGTGTGTTTGGTGGCGCCGGCTTACACACCGTCCCAGAATTGCTGCTCATTCTCTAAAGTGTAGGCGACTTCGAAGTCCATTGCTCAGCTTAGGAATTGGCATGGCCGGAGGTTGAAGAGGTTTTGGTAGCTCATTTAGGATGGTGTTGTTGAGTTCAGTTGTGGAGAAAGTCAGAAATTTCCGCCAAAGGACTCAGGCAAGTGCTTAGGTCAAGCGCCACAACTCATGCACAGATCATTCACCAGGCGTGCTCAGATTACTCCGAACAAGTAGAGTTGTCATAATAGCATGAATCCCAGAAATTTCAGCCTCTCTTCTTTTGTATTCAAGGGCACAGCAGCAGAGCTCGTCAAATTCCACAAGAACAGGCACATCATTCATGAACCTTAGAGATTAGATGAGTCAGAAGGTAAAGTATGTACAAAGAGCAAGTGCACCAGCGTACACAACGCACATGTCCTCAAAAATATCGAAGAGTACCAGCCCCCTAACATGTCCGCGACAAACTTCACAAATGCGCCAACGCTTTCTGATCAACCAGTAATGCATATAAATTGCTGCATGCCCACGGGCGTCTGCCACGGCGGGACCAAAGGGCCAATGTCACAAGTCTAGAGGTCCAAGGACCGACAAGGAGTCGGATCCAAGATGACAATGGTTGGTAAACTACCCACTGGGTGCCGGGCCCAAGATGCCCCAGTACCGTTCTGCTCCGAATGTGCTGGCACTATCCTTTTTCCACATGTTGTTGAACGAGGAGTACAGAATAGCGTTGGTGGCAAAATGTTGCTTGATACTCGCGACTGCCGCCTGCTGGTTTTCTTGGCTGGGGACGGCGAGTCCGTTTGTTTGTCTAGAGTGATAGTCAGTAATGATCATGTTTTGGGAGGAGGGAATCGTAGAATGAGGTTCATACCCTTGCGATGGCCATCCAGTCTCAGTCACAACGACAGTCTTGCCGCCTGCCGCTTCCGAGACCATCTTGGCCCAATTGGCCACAAAGGGGCCCGATTGATCTGCGGGTGTCTTTCCGTCGAAGAACGCGTGGCAGTTGATGGCGCAAAAATCGGATGCAGTGCAAAGGGCGGGGTTGTTCTTCATGGCAACCATCGTGTCAACTGTGACAACAGGGCCATTGTAGCCAGCTGCTTTGAGGATACCACGGGCTTGGCCGATGGCGCCAGTGACTTGCCCGACCGAGGCTCCACCGTTGTTGACGAGTTCGTTGCCTACACTGACAGTGTTGACAACACTCCAATCTCCCTTGATAGCGTCGATGAGTGTCTGGCATTCGCTTTGCACTTGATGGATATCAAAGATCCCCAAGAAGAGGGAAACCCCTTTGCCCTTTACGGCAGAAAGGACGTTGGCAATCTGATTGCAGTCCGTGCCGTAGAGTCGAATAAGTTCATAACCAGTGACCTTCGCAAGATCGCTGGCTACTTGAGAGGTTGATTTGCAAGTATTGTCAGCATTGTAGGGGGAGTACGAGATTGCCGAGCCAAAACCGGGTCCACCAGCAGGAGGTGAGCTTGGATGCGACGGAGCTGGAGCCGGAGCAGGTTGAGAAGGAGCCGGCGCAGGCTTTGGAGGCAAGGGAGAGGGCGGCGGAGGAGCGGGTGTAGAATGAGAGGGCGATGGCGAGGGCGCTGGTGCAGGCGCCGGAGTCGAGGGTGGGTTTGGAGCGGCGGGCGGAGGTGCAGGAGACGAATTTACAGGCGCCGGCGCCGGCGCCGGCGCAGGTTGAGGGTGCGGGTGCGGGTACGGGTTGGGTTGCTGTGGAACCGCAGGTGCTCCTTGGGTCGAAGACGAAGTAGGGGTTGGTGAGGAGGTCGGGATCGTCGAGGATGTGGGAGGCGTGGTAGGTCCCGGCTGATTGTGATACATGGTTTTGGTGGACTCTGGATTACCATGCTCGTCCACATATACAATGACATCCGCAGCATCGACCGTTACATAGGCAACATCAGTGATAATTTTCACACCCACACCATTGCGCTTTGCATGCCTATGATGCAAGCGTGCTAGATCAGATGTTAATTGGGTTTTGAGGAAGCGAAGTTCACACCTTGCTCACCATAACGCTGTGCGGAAGCAAGCTGCAGTAGCGGGATAACAATGCTGAAGAAGATTCCAGTCTTCATGGTGCTGGCAAGTCGATTTTTCAGTAATGACAGTCGTGAGATTGAAGCTTGTCAAACTCTGTGGAGCAAACGTTCCTGCCGCTCAGCGGAGTCAATAATGGTCTAGATTAGGGGTGTTGATAGTAGAGATGAAGGCAAGATTATGGCAAGAATGCAAGATGGGGACTTGAAAGATTGGCGGAGTTGGGGAGAACTTACCCTATGAAAGCCCTTGTCCTCAAGACAGGTGGAGATGAATGAGCGCCAGTGTCGGGGGTTCAATAGATGTTGCTTTGTTACTGGTATGTGGGTGCGCCACAGTCGGGTTGACCAGGCTATTGAATCAAAGGAGGGTGAATATCGTTGAGGCTGTGATTAGTTGGCATTGACATTGACGCGCGCGTGATCTTGACAAAAGAACATGAAGCTGTATCAAGCTATGACTTGTGTGAAATCTTAGTGCCGATCAGGGGGTGCTGCAGTGACAGAAGGAATGTGCACAACGATCACGTGCGTTTTACAACTACAGCGAAGTTGGGAATCGCTAGAGAATACAGACTTCTGAGGAACGAAGTTGCAGAAGAGAGGGACAAGGCAGGATGTTGTTCACAAGCAGAAATGTCTCAGTCAAGCGGCAAAAAGTGTGTAGGAGCCAAGGAGCTTGCACCTGCCTCATTTCCCGGGCAACACCATACGCGTACGAATAGTGACTGAGAGAAGGAACAACTTCAAGTCTTCCCCATGGGAATCGCCCGCTGACAGGTCGGCAGAAGGCACAGTCTAGACCCCGGTCAACAAAGAAAGATGTCTTTCTTCCCATTTCAAAGCAAAGTCGGCGAGGTCGCAACCACTTGAAAGCGGTAGGGATATCGGAGCCCATACGTGGCCCGTACGAAAGGCCGAATTAGTGTTCCTGATGTCTGAACAAACTCACAGGGATTGGATGTCTTCGATCTGACTCGGTGAATAGACGCCGGCTGGCGTGGTCACTGGCGTTGCATCCTCCAGGTACCCGTTATCGCTCATTGGTAAAGAGCCGACCTTAGATACTTGGCAATTCCCCCTGAGCAGCTGCCATATCGGTCGTCCTTCCCCATGTGGCACTCTTGTACTGATTCTGGGTCGTGTTTTCAGCTTCACATTATATTCACCGAATTTGCAATTTGAGTATCTTGCTTGTGGGTCTTATCAATTACCATGACCGAGCATTTCGCTGTCTCTGTGAGTCGGTAGAACAACATCTGCGATTGATGTTTGCACGAAGTTACAACGGCATGCTGGTGCATGACCTGGCGAGTGCTCTAGGGGGCTTTCTGTTGTCGAATTCCTGTCAGGGTCTGCCGATGTCCCGAGTCGCAGGTGCAAGTTAAGGTCTGGATAGTGGGTATGAGCATGCTAGAAGCTGCCGCAATGGAATCTTTTCTTCAGGGTGCAACAAAGACGACTAAGAGGGGAGGGAGGAGAACAAATATAGCTTGGATGACACTGGACAGGAGGGAGGGAGGGAGGGAGGAATGGGAGTGATTTGTGTTGGACGATGGCAGACCATTGCCGTCAGCTTGGGAAGAGTACAGCAAATTTAAAGACCGGTATTAAATCAGCTTCCAAAGGTTATCTACATGATGTACGGTGATTCAACGCCTGCCTATGCCCTTTTACCTTTTCTTGTTTACCACCTTGGTAATTGCATGCCTGATGACGATTCCTGCTCGTTCGATCTCCTTCTTCGACAATCCAGATGTAATGCACACTTTCAGCGCCGGCTGGAGCTCCCAGCCGGTATCCTTCGCACTGGCAAAGATAGCTCGAGGCATGCTCTTGAGTCTGGTAATGAGAACCCCGTTCGCCAAGCTCTGTGGACCAATTAGTCCAAATCCATGGTCTACCATGATAGAGACGAACCTCGTCTACTGCATCTTGCAGTAGCTGTTCTTGATCAGCCGTGCTCAGCTTTTTGCTCGCGACGACCTCCGGCTTCAGAACCAGCAGCATGGTGGGGTTCTCGACCGAGCTGGTGCAATTTACCCAATCGCTCCTTGGATCGAGCTGCACCCACATCGTCTTGATATTGTCCCTGACCTGCGTCAACATATCTGCGTTCGTCTGCAGCATGAGTAGCACTTCGCTCGCAGTAGTGGCTAGCATGGCGGGTAAGGCTGCAGAGAAAGTGTACGCTGCGGCGGAGATCCTTTGATGCTCCACAATCTCCTCTGACCCAGCGCAAAACCCACCGCCGGTGCACAATGGACCTGCCAGAGAGCCAATAATCATGTCGACTTCTGCGGCGTCAACATTCTGATGTTCCGTGAGTCCTCTACCGGTCCTCCCAAGCACCCCAAAGGACGAAGTCTCGTCAAGGATCAGCCTGAACTTATACCGAAGCTTCAACTCAATCTGTCATTTCCGTGTGAGCTTCATCGCTTGGCGTGAGCTGCAGACGTACTATCTTGGGTAGATCCACCATGTCGCCTATGTTTTCAAACAGGCCTTCCGTCACGATGAACCTCCTCGTCAAGGGTTTCTTTGCTTGCTCCTCGACAACCTTCTCCAAAACCCGCTGCATATCCTCCAGATCATTATGCTCGTACCACCGTACCGTACTCCTGGAGATCTGTATACCTTTACGGATTGCATAGTTGACCGCCTTGTCCGCGACGATGATATCGCCTCTCTTAGAAAATGCAGGTATCACGCTCGAGATCGTGGAGAAGGCTTGAGCATATACGATGCAAGCGGGCGTACCTAGGTGCGAAGCTATGTCCGCCTCCGTCTTCATGTGTACATCTTGTGTCCCGTAGAAGCCTGGAGGCCCGCAAGGGCCAACCCCGTATGTTCGTAATGTCTGTATTGCCTTTTCCTTCAGACTCTCGTTCGCTATAAGGTTGTAGAAGTTCAGTGAAGCCAGATTGGTGACCGTTCGACCGTTGGAGAGCTTTGATTTGGGGCCGGTAGGTCCGTGTTATCGTCAGCTAGATCAATACTACCAAGCACTTATGGAGAGAGGATCTATACCCGACTATTACAGGTCTCTTTTCGTTCTCGGCTTCCTCGAAAGGTGTCTGTGTAGCAACTAAAGGCTCCGGAGTCCAATCATCGACAAGCTCGTCTATCTCCTGCACATCATTTAGATCACGGTAAGTTGGCTTCCAGCTTTGTACGTGGGGACACGAACCTCGTCCGACAGCTTCACGTAGCTCCTTTTCTGCGTCGAGTACTTGGGGGCGAGTAAGTATCGCACAAAGAATAAGAACAAGATGAGCTCCACCGCTGAGCGCACGGGGTCATTTTGATAGCTCGACTTGACATATCGAAGGAAGATTGCGGAACCGGGGACCTTGTGGAATTGCACCGACACTTCATTGAGTACATCGACTAGCCAGCTATGGGCATCCTGAAAGTCCATTGTGCCATACGCGATCGCTCGGTGGCATTTCCGTAAGATATTGTCTTCCTCTCCAAAGTTGCAGTGTCCGACGTGGGGTCTCAGACCTTCGACAGCTCAGTTACAACTTACAAGCGGTCAAATGCTCCCGGGACTAGCGTTGTTAAGCGAGTGGCTGAATCTCAAACTGACTCCGGAGCACCGACTTTTGAAGATTTCAAACTCCGAGTAATGTACAGGGTGTAGAAGCGTGATGCTTGAGCACTTTACAAACGACGCAGCAGTGTATGTGATGAAGTGTTACTCTCTTTATGCTAGCCTTGGATTGCCCACTATCACACATATCACAAGCACGCCAGATATGCCGGCTCTCGAGGACAGCAGTCATGAGCAGAAGAAAACTCCATCAATGCTGAGGCCCTGGAGAAGAAGTACATGTCTGTGCGACCAGCACGTAAAGAGCGAACGCGGCGTCTATCCCATGCGCCTTTTTCCATCCATTTCGAAGCATAGTCGACACATGATATGGTCGAATGCAAGTCATTGGTACACCGAATACGGCGACTGAAGGCCCTCCCGGCCGGATTACTGTACATGCCGAGGCCTACGCTCGATGTCTCCGTCTCTAGCTTCCCGAGTCGCTAGGGACCCGTAGTCGATGCTGCTGCAGTTCCTGCCGATGTTGCTGCTGCCGTTCCCCCAGATACTGCGGCCGAACCGCCAGCTCCATTGAGTCGCGACCCGGTAATCATGCCGCTCGTATCGTTGTTATGCTGTCCTGTGGGTTGCAGCAATTGCATGGGAAGGTTGATCTTGATTTTGCCGATAAATTTGGCAGCCACGATGGGCCCAATGATCAAAGCCAGGAAGATAACGAACATGGTGAAGTACATGATGGCGAAACGGATGACTCGGCGCTTTCGTAGTCGGGATTGCTTGAGCGAGTAAATCGGGGGACGGATTTGACGACTGTTAGATATTAGCTTCAGCTGACAGACTAACCGGTGGGTGGATTTGGACATACCTTGGGCGCAACCAGAAGAGTATAACCGAATGGAACTTGTCAATGTAAGGAATGGCGATCAAGGGTAGCATCAGGAAGAGTAGTATGTGACCGAGGATGAAGTCCGCAGCGAACATGCCGAGCTCCGTGATCTTACAAAGAAACTCTCTGCCCGGCTGGGACATCGAATGCCAACCCATACTATACCATTTGCCAGTCCACCAGGCGATGTTCGACCCGTCGCCTTTCATCTCACGTGTAAGAGCAAGAGCGATTATCAGCTTGAACACGAAGCGCTGGATCGCGACAACGGTGATCATGCCCAGAAGTGCTTTAGAGAACACCCAACCCTCAAGAAAGAACATGACTTCAAAGAAGACAAGCAAGAGGATGACAGCGGCTCCATGAGCGATGGCAGCCAGTACCGATCCAAATTTCTTGCAGCACATACTGAGAAGAGGCCCCATGCAGCAAGCCATAGCAAACAAACCCGCAAGAATACCTGCATTGATGCCGATCGGAGCGAACGCACAAATGGCGACTCGAATCAAAGCCCCAGTGGCTTTAGGCTTATCCGCAACACCAGTCTGGGCATTGATGAACAGGTAGGGTATCAGTGTTACCGCGACAAGTAGCAAGGGGCCGATGACTTCGCCGACGAAGATATTCGAGAAGTGAGCGCGAGGAACATCACCGGATAATTTCGAGCTCGGCTCCCCGAGCACCTTGCGTTTGTAACCGGTGATGCGAGTTCGGGAGAGACGACAGAATGCGATCCAGGACGAGTTGTGGGATCTCGAATTGCCTCGGGAAAGCCACCGCAAAAAATCGCGGTAGTCGATGAAGAAGTCGTTCCATGAGAACTGATGTGGGTTGAAGAGGAAGGGTGACACGCAGAACGCAAGAAGCGAGACCCAGAAATAAATCAGCTCCACACCCCAGATAGTCAGAGTGGCGAAGAGGAGCATCATCAATAGACGTGAGCCAAGGTAGATGGAAGGGCCTGCAAATCTTGAGTAGAGAACACCGAACGGAATTCGAGCCGTAGCAAAGCCACGTCCAGTGCCGATGTAACGGGCACCACCGTAGGAGAGGTCCTGGCTCAAAGCGTTGGCGTAGATTTGGCAGACGAAGACCTCGAACAAAGGCGAGAAGGATGCGAATTGTTTTCCGAGACGAGTAGCGGCACGCCAAAATCCACGTTCTGTCAACTCTTGGACGATCAAGGGTATGAACGAGATGATCAAGACAATGAAGATTGACAGGACGCAACGGAACACCCAATTGAGGACAGGAACAAGGTTGGCACATCCTGTGGGCATAATCGGATCAGTGGGCGGCTGGTTCCTGTCATATGAGCAGATTATAGTCTCGTGGCGGAGGGCTCCGAGATTAATCAAGCAGATCATGAACATCTGCACCGATAGTATAATGAACACATTGTTCATGTGGAAGCCGGGATGAGCGTAGTAAAATGACAGGAATCGATCCAGCGGAAGCTGAGTACCTAGGTAGTAATATTCTCTTGACAGCATCTGCTCGCCCATACCGGTGCCGATCTTTGTGGTGAAGTTGAGAATTGAACCGAATCCTAGATCACGGCCCTTGCCACATTGATAGTACTCGCAATGCTTTATACGGCCACCGCGTAACAGTGCGTTCATACCGGCATAGATATCTTCGTTGAGGTGGAGGCCCTTTTGGGCTTTCGAAACACCACCGCGAGTCGTCATGAAGATACCATTCAAGAAATCGGGATGGCCGTAATGCAGCTTGCCGCCGATCTGAGCAAGAGTACGAGCGAAGAGAGTACCGAATGTCTGCTCTTTCCCAGCAGCAACGTCACCAAGAACGCCAATATTCTCCGAAAAGATATACTCGCGGGCACCAAGGATCGCGACTGGGTTTTTGGTGCTTGGGGGAAGGCCTGGCATGTACGGAGACACATTGTCGGTGGTCATCTCCTCGAACTCAGCGAGCACGCTTCTGATTTTGAGACATTCCTCGAGGTAATTATCCTGGTTGGCATCAATGAGCTGGATGTATTCACCCCGATAGAAGATGATGGAGTGATTCTGATTGTCCGATTTGCCATCCCCAAGGATAGGGTTACCGGAAAGCTGTATTCGGAATTTCGGGCGACGCATGCCATTTTCCATGAGCTCAGAATGTCCATCGATTAGCGAAGAGTAAAGACGAGGTTCCTCGCCCTCGTTAAGAGGTGGTTCCTCGTCCAGATAGGCAACCTGAAGATCAGGATACGCTCGCAAAAGAAACTCGGTATTCTCTCTCTCCTCTTTATTAAACTTTGCATAACGTTGCATGGAAACGATGATCTTGAATTTGCGACGAGCCATGCGTTCAAGTTCACGCTCAAGTTTGTCCGAGTTTCCACCAAACATCTGCACCACTTCCGGGTTCTCTACACGGTACAAAAGCTTGATAGCACGGCTATAATTCATGAAACCGGAGATGGTGCGATATAGAGTTTGGGAACGTAAGGAGGCCCAGATTCGTGTCCGAAGCGTGTATTCTGGAGCTGCAGACTTGAAACCTATACAGTAGAATGGGAGATCATCGATCTTGCTCTTGGCTGTATCCTTCTCATTCTTTTCGTAATCGCCGTTGAATTGTGACGTCTCGTCTGCGAGGATTTTGGTGTCCTTGACAAAGCAATCCCATTCGTGTGGGTGGAGCTGTTTCAGGTACTCCAACAAGGTAACCCTCGAATATGGTTCATCTTCCCGGATGATTTCGCGCAGCGAGAGAAGTATCTTTTCCCCGTAGTGAGGGATAAGTACAGTGAAAGTAGGCATGTTGTCAACGGGCAAAGGCTCTGGGATGGGGGTCGAAAGTGATTGAGCAAAAAACGAGATACGACGTTCGGCTTCTGACTGGACTGGGAAGAATTCCGTCTTAAAAGAATGATCTTCTTGGGAAACAAAGAATGTAGGCGCACGCAATGTACGCTTACCTTCCTGTTCCGATGGCACCTGATGATACAGCAGTTTCTGAACATGGTCGATAGCTAGTAAATGCTCGCGGTACATAGAGATCACGATGGCATTCCAAATTTGCGAGATCAAGACCTTGGGTTTATACTTGATCTCCATGTCAGTCGTTGCGAGGACCTTTGAATATATCCGTTTCGGTAACCGAGAGAAGATGTTCCTCCACGGAGTCCAGATGGAGACACCTAGATAGAAGGAGCGGGCCACCGAGAAGAGGGTATTCCAGATAATGTACCAGAGATACGAGTCGAGGAAGAAAAGGCAGACATCGGTGAAGAACATCAGGCCAAGTAGAATCTTGGGCTGCTGCTTGCATAAAATTGTCCCAATTATGGCGTCGCCAGCGCACTGCCTGATCCTCATCTCCGAGAGGATCTGGATAGGATCCCGGAACGATAACGTTAGGAAGATGTAGGACTCGGCGAGTTTGCAAGCGAAAACTGCAACCCAAAGTCCGTACGACATCCACATATCATTGCCTTGAAGGCGAGGCCAGCTGGCAGTGAAAGTCTGACTCGCGACATAACGTCGAGAATTCTTGTTAGTTAGATAGCTACCAAAGAGACCTCCGAGGGGCATAATGGCGAAGAAGAAGAATGTTGCCAAACCAATGAAGAATTGGACAATCCCTATAGCGTGAGCGATCTTCGACGTGTCGTTGATACCGAAAATATAGACACTAGGAGCGATATTGATGGCGAAGATACCGATGAGGAAAAAGAGCCGTTTTGTCAAGTGCTGGGCGCCGGCCCACCGACGGGGCACGTACGCCCACTCGGCGACTGACGCCGCGATCATGATAGCGGAGGCGAGGGTGCCACCGAGAGCGACAGCAGACCATTGAGCAGCAGGGTGAGGTTTTGTACCCAGTTGCTGCTGATAGTGCTTCGTGTAAAAGGACGGAGAGTTGAAGGAGGTGTAGAACCAGAAAACGGTCAAATGGATGATCCAGATACGGTTGAAGTTGACGAGCAAGTGGAACCAGGACCTTGTCTCCTTATAGGTCTTGAAAAACACCTTCTTCCAAGCCACTTCCCTAAGCTTCAAGTATCTCTCATGGGTTGGAATATCCACAATTCTGGACTTGTCCTCCATGACCAGACGCTCAATACCCTCGGGATACCAAAATAGCTGGTTCATATCGTCATAGCCAACGATCTTGTTGTGGTCTCTCTCGCGACGAACGTACTTGCCGTCTTGAATTTCGTAACCTTGATCTCTACAGTACTGGTAGAGAGGTGTAATAATGGTGTTAAGGTAGGTAAACTCTTCAATGGGTTCAACGCGGTTCTGACATTCAGGCGACTGAAGATAATCGTAGGCGCATTTGAAAATGAAGCACAGACACTCAGGCATGTAGCGAACCTGATTGGCTTCGCCCCAGCAAAGCAAGTAAAGGGCAATTTGGCGAACGCGGTCGTGTTGAGACATGCGATTCATACGTGTCTTCCAGCGATATTCTGCAGCCTCGAGACTGTTGTCCCCTTCCATGCTCTCGAGGGTGTCTTGTTCATTCTCAGGATGTGCCTGGTCGGCCTTCGTCTTGGCCGCCTTTCTTGCTTTCCTCGTTCGGCGATTGGCTTTCCCAAGTTTCATGTTGGCAAAACCGACAGCATCGTCCAAGTCGAGGTGTGCAGCGAAGTACCATCGACGGTAATTAGCGTTGTCGCCTCCAATATAATCAGCATGAAGAGAAAGTAGAGCTTGGTTCGGGGTCATCCGTGAGGCGCGGGAATCAAGCAGGGTCATAAAATGATCGAACATATTCCTCATGCTGTCCCTCTGAAACCCGAATTTTGCTGTGAGGTCCAAGAATATGTCCTCAACCTCCTCTTTCGACAGCGGGATCTGCGTGTCAGACGTCCAGGCAGGGTAAGGTTCTCTGGAACGCTGGCCTGCTGGCAATGCGTTACCATATTCCATGTTATAAACAGGCGTCGAGGCGCCTGAAGAGCGATTGCCGCCGTAGGAGATCTGAGAAGAAGGTGGCCGATAGCCCCGACCGCCTGCCCCACCATCGTTGTAACTATTATAGCGCTCATCGCCACGACCATAATAATCCATCTCGGCTGCTCTCGCCATATCAGACCTCATTGTGAAATCACTGAAGGTCTCGGATTCCTCTTCAGAGTCGTGACCCCGCCGCCTGGGTCTTGAGCCATTGTAGGGCTGCTGACCGGCAGCAGGCGTACCTTGGTCATAGTATTGATCGTTGTAGTATTCATCTTGGTATCCTTGCTGATGGCCATCGTAATAGCCGCCTTCGTGTTGATAGGCGCCGTTAGGGTCAGCATTGTAGTAGCCACTGCACACCTTTAGCCATTGTCCAAGAGCGCACACAGTACAACTCACGCTTCGTCATAGTAGCCACCACCTCCTTGGTGCTGCTGCGGCTGCTGCGGCTGTTGCTGTTGCTGCTGGTAGTCTTGACCGTTGTGATGTTGATAATCTGGATGTTGATCGTAGTACCCTTGACCGTCATCTTGGTAGTACGAATCCGTTGCTGGAGGATGATGGCCGTAGCCGTCGTCATACTGACCTCCCTGAGGATGGCCCGACATGATGAATTATGATTAAGCGATTGTTGATGATCTGTAGACGGTCAGATGCAAGGAACGACTATGCGGCGACAAGAGTGTGTTGGGGATAGCCCAAATGTCAAATACGCTAAACAACTTCACAGCCGCGACGCAACGTTGTTGGTCAGAAAGATCACAAAACTCACCTCAGAGGCAACCCATCTAACGCTGTTCTCCTGGCTTATCTTTGTTCTGATGTTCAATGTATGCTGTGATCGCAGACCATGCGGACACTCTTCGGTGATCGAGACACACTAGCTGAATTGCGACGTATCTCTGGGGGATTGGTAAACAGCGGCCGATTCCTCGAATGATGATAGTGCTCCTGATCGAATGACAAATGCAGTGGGTTGTTGCAAGCGATGTGGACTAAGAGAGCGGAGGGAGAGAAGGTGGAAAGAACGGCTGAACGTGTTGACTGCGCTGTTGCTCCGCGCTACCGCCTCCTAAGACTGACCGACCGACCGGAGGACGATTTCTACACTCCACTGCTGAGGTCGAGTGAACGACAGTACTGCCCGCTGTGAAGACAGGCACTCGTCTGAGGGGGTGCAATAACGAGGGACGATGAATGATGGAGGTAAGACGGAGGTTGGATTGTGAAAGGGGACGAAGATTCGAAGCCGGCAGGTACTTTACCGTAATCAGAGGTTTTGCTTACGCGCTGGCAGTGGCTGTAATTTTGCGATCGCAGAGAGGAGTTTCGCTACAGGGGTATTTTACATCCCAAATGGCTACTTTAATCTCACTTGGTATCGGCATGCATGACGGCAGCGGCCTGACCCATCAACTCGCAGGCGCTGAAGCTCAAAATCAACATGCGCATTGCTTTAAAAGCTTCACCAGATCCATTATCTACCAGCAATTGATGTAGAAGGACCAAGGCAAAGCCCAGATTTATCGCCATTAACGTTACGGATGTGGCTTTCTCGGCAAGGCCTCACGCTCTCCAGCCTTCAACAACAGGAAGAAGAACAAGCAAATTTCCATGTGGCGCCGGGGATTTTCAAGCTCCAACGGTGAGCTATGCCTGCCACGCTACGGACTACTCCGTAGACGACCCCAAATCATGATATCTGGCTTCACAGGATCATGTTATCTCTCTGCGACTCATTCTGCTTAACACCTTACAGCGCTTGGACGTCCACCATAGACTTGTGACAGCAAGTGCCTCGAAGTGGCCAGCATCATCGATAATAATAACAAAGATCAGAGGCTAGCGTTCTGAGATCGTCCCTGTCACGAATGGAGGTGGATTATCCTTAAGGTTAATAATAGCCATGGGCGAGTGGCGATAAGGTACTAGCCGGACAGAAAGACTGGCGCCAGCTCCAAGTTGCTGATAACGGATGGCCGATCGCTGCGCGCTTGCTGCGAATAGGGGCAGAATAGCAAGTTGGAAACCATGTGTAAAGTACTTCATACGTGACTCAATACCGTACCACCAAGGGAAATAATACGGACTCTAAAGCAGCCAAATTTCCGGTGTGTTTCCCGGCGTTTCCGCATCTGATTGGTCATGTCCTGACACTGCAACGGCGATTCAATTGCATGCTGTCTGGTCTTCTACGCATGTTCGCTTCCTCCGTAGATGCACAACAATCAGGTCCTAAAGTACGAAAGAACAGGCGACTCCAAATTCCAGAGTATCACGATGCGATCTGGTTTGTACCACGGTACACAGTGGATCGGACGGCGAAGCGTGCATAGGTGGGAACCCGGGATGCTCCAATGCGGTCATTCCAAGAATAGGGGCCAGCATACAGGGTATTTTCTACGAGTGGAATAGTGGCGAGTAGCTTCACACGTGATGCTGTTGATTGCGCGTCTCAGGATTGGAGTGGCGGGCGATGATTGGACGCTGTGGGTGAAGCGAGCCGTCACCAGTGGAAGCTCCAATCCACGGCAAATTTGCATCCGCTGCTTGGCATCTCTGCAGTCTCCCTTCGAAAACAACCCCCGGTCATTTGCTTTATCGTCAATGCTATTGAGTGATGCTAAACTCTCTCGACATTCGTTACTCACTGCTTTAGTAACAAGTTCGTCTTCATCACCTTCTTTTGGGTCTCGGAGCAGCACCGCACTGCGCCTTCCCGTCTAGTTCCGGACGCCTGACTTCTTACGTGGACTTTTCGAGCTCACCTCTCCACCACAACATTCGGACAGATTGACACGCCATTTTTGACCTCTTCCATTATCCTGAGTCTCACTTCCGGGCACGCTCACTATGAGAGCCTTCCAACATGCCTCCAAGGCCTTTGCGGTTGCAGCTCTCTTTGCTACCTCAGTCCTCGCTGATGTAGACCCAATTATCATCAAGGTTCGTGGTTACGATTTCTAACATCCGTCATTACCTGGCATTGTCTGACTTGATGATACTGCAGGGATCCAAATTCTTCTATAAGACCAATGGCACGGAATTGTGAGCTGTCTTCTTGGTGCTTACAAAGTTACCACTGACATTTCGCCATTCAGCTTCATTCAGGGTGTAGCATATCAACGTAGGCAGTCTCCCTTGATTTGATCATTCGAGTCCTAATGTTATACAGAGGATTTCTCCAGTAACGGCACAATCAGCGGCGGCAGTCAATACAAAGATCCGTTGGCCGATGCAGCTGGCTGCACACGAGACATTCCCCTCTTAACACAACTCAGAACCAATACCATCCGTGTCTACGCGGTGGACCCAACCAGTGACCATGACCAGTGTATGACGATGCTACAAAACGCCGGGATATATGTCGTGTTGGATCTCGGGGAGCCCAAGACATCCATCAACCGTGATAGCCCTGAGTGGAACCTAGGACTTTACGACCGCTACACCAGTGTGGTGGATACATTCCAGAAGTACAACAATGTTCTTGGTTTCTTTGCTGGGAATGAGGTCTCGAACGCGCCTAACAACACCATTGCAAGTGCTTTCGTAAAAGCAGCTGTGCGGGACGTCAAAGCATACATCGTACAGAAGAAATACCGTCCCATCGGTGTTGGGTATGCTACCAATGACGATGATACTAGGACGGAGCTTGCACACTATTTCAATTGCGGGCCGCAAGAAAATGCCATTGATTTCTGGGGTTACAACATCTATTCGTGGTGTGGCCAGTCATCTTATACGGATTCCAAGTACGATGTTCGAACTAAGGAGTTTTCTACATATTCTGTTCCGGCATTCTTCGCGGAATACGGTTGCAATACGAAAACACGCGTATTTTCGGAAGTTGGAGCACTCTTCGGCAGCGAGATGACACCTGTATGGTCTGGCGGTATCGTCTATATGTATTTCGAAGAAGCCAACAAGTACGGTGTGTTGACTAACCCATATCGTATCTAAAGTTTCATCCGCTAACAGAGAATCAGGCCTGGTTTCTGTAGGCGACGACAACAAGGCAACCACGCGGTCTGATTTCAAAACTTACTCCAGTCAGATTGCAAAGATTTCACCCAGTGGTGTCAACTCTGCATCCTACACCCCCAGCAACAGCCCTCAGGCTTGCCCGTCAACTGACTCCAACTGGAAAGCAGTCGATACCCTTCCTCCGACTCCAAACGCAGAATTGTGCAGTTGCATGGTGACTAATCTCACCTGCGTTGCCAAATCAAATATCAGTCCTAGTGACACAAAAACCAACTTGGACTACCTCTGCGGCCTTGGTAATGGTGAAAATTGTGCCGGTATCACTCCCAACGCGAACACTGGCAAATACGGATCCTATTCCATGTGTAATGCGACCGAGAAACTTTCGTGGGCTATGAATGAATTTTACAACAACCAAACGGCCAACAACCCGAAGAACAACAACCCTTGCGATTTCAAGGGAGTAGCCACGAAACAGACCGCCAACCCGGCGAGTTCATGCAAAGCTCTCGTTAGTCAAGCTGGCCCTGCAGGTACTGGCACTGTTACTTCGGCCCCATCCGCTACTGGAGCTGGTTCTTCCAGCTCGCCAAAGGGCGCTGCCGGTGCAACCACCGTCCCAAAATTCAACTTTGGCCAGCTGCAGCTTGCTATATACGTTGTAACTGCAGGGCTTGTGGGAGCAGGTATGGTCTTATTGTAGTTCAGGCTTTCCAATTACTCGATATTGCGATGAGGTCGTGCAGTCTACTTCAAGCGACCATACGAAGTCAGCAAGATCTTACGTGGACAGGGGGAGTTTAGAAGTGACCGTCTTCATTCTGAGAATGTCTTTTCTTAGCGCTAGTGATACCTGGTAATTGTTAGGTGGTTGTATAGATAGATTGGCCTGGTTATCTTAAACTGTTTTCAGAACCTTGCTATTGCTGCTCGTCGTGAGTGTTAGATATCATTCATCATTGTGCTGGAACTCATCAACCAGGTGAAGGATAATTTGAAGCGTAGTAATTGTTGTGGCATTCGGTAACCAGCAGCGCGAGTACCGCGAGAGAAAGTCAGAAGACACGAGCAAGAATCGATGAAAGGATCCTTCTATGACTTTTGTTATCATGAGGATATCTCCATCGGAAGTTACGTTATATTTCTTAGGGTTGACCTTGCTTTAGGGCTCGCGTTGCTCGGCAACTTCTTCTGTTTATTTAGGGTTATCGGAATCGTAATGTCGAGAGGAAAGACCACAACACCCACGCAAGAAGATGGCAAGGCTTAACAGCTGCTCTGGGAGCGGCGATGAACTCCCAGATATTGCAGATTTGCTTAGAGAGGCAAAGATCTCCTTCGGCTCCTCGTTGCAAAAGCAGGGTGACAGGCCAACTCCGTCCGCGAGTCCGGCCAAAACCGCAACACAAAATTGGAGGCAGAGGCCGCTCAAGATCGCTCATGTCAACTCTCTACTGTCACCATTGACTGGTTCGACACCTCAGCGTCTCAAAGAGGTCCAAGGCCATACAGGAACGGAAGAGAAGACCACCGAGGGGTCGTTCAGGGCATCAAGTCAAGACAAGCAAAGGGATGGCAAAGACAATGGCAACAGTGAGGATGTCAAGCTCAGATCTAGCCCGAGAAAGGCAGTGAGAGAGCGAGTGGACTATAGCACTTTCCCCTTGATACAAAATAATGATCTTGGACTGCACAGTGACAGCTCATCCCAGGACCACCTCTCAGACTTTATTGTAGACGACTTTGATAGCGATTTGGAAGCGCCTCCATTGCGGTCGCCCTCAAAGTATACGAAGAGGATCCAGAAAGGAGACAACTCCGGTCTGACAGCCTTTCGCCCCCACAAACCTTCTCCTATCGTCGATATTACTTCGCCAGAGAACCCGAACACCGTCGATAGTCGTCCACAAACACCTCCGTCTGATCCATTCGATGATGGATCCAGCAGAGAAATCCTCGGTCATCTGCGATTGTAGGTCTCCCTCATTGTCCTCGAGCCCCATTGGTTACTGATCCCCCTTAGCTCACCTCCACGCTCACGAACACCACACAAGCATGCCCCAGACGACAGACCGCGAACACCGCCATCCAGCGCTCCCAAACCTATCCTTCGATCTCCCACCAAATCCTTCCACCGCATCCCTCCCTCACCCCACAGACCAAGCATTGACGCCTTCTGGAGCCAAGAAGTAATCAATGACTGGAACGACCAATACTCCCCTCAAAAGCTCAGATCTCCCCGCAAGCTCTTTTCCGTCCGCGAAGACGACGGAATCGACCTTTCCCCCTCTGCATCACCAAGAAAAAGCCCCCTCAAAAGCCCAAGCAAAAGAGACAAAGCAGCCACAGCGCGTCGTAAAGCCTTTGACGACCAAAAACACCAATTCGCGACTGCCTTCCTCCAGGAACTCGACACCAAAGTCGCCGACGGGCGCGTCACGGCCATGGCCGAATCCGCAGGCGGCATCCAGATCATCTGGAGCAAGAAGCTAAACTCCACCGCCGGCCGCGCAAACTGGAAGCGCGAAGCCCTCCGCTCCAAGCCCGCAGACGGCAGCACATCATCCGCACCGACCACCACGTACCGGCACCACGCCTCCATCGAGCTCGCAGAGAAGGTCATCGACGACGCCGACCGCCTGCGCAACGTCCTCGCGCACGAGTACTGCCACCTCGCGAACTTCATGCTCAGCAACGTCAAGAACAACCCGCACGGCAAGGAGTTCAAGGCCTGGGCCGCGAAAACGACGGCGCTGTTCGCAGATCAGGGCATCAAGGTCACGACGACGCATAGCTATGCCATTCAGTATAAGTATATCTGGGCGTGTACGAATGCTGAGGGGGGCTGTGGGATGGAGTTCAAGCGGCATTCGAAGAGTATTGATCCGAGAAGACATAGTTGTGGGGTTTGCAGGGGTAAGCTGGTGCAGGTGCAGCCGGCGCCGAGGAAGGGGAAGGGAGGTGGTGGGGAGGAGGGCGGTGGGAAGGCGGAGCTGAGTGAGTATCAGAGGTTTGTGAAGGGCAACTTTGCTCGGCTGAAGGCGGAGAACCCCGGGGTGGGAGTTGGGGAGGTGATGAGAAGGTTGGGAGAGGAGTTTCGGAGCTTGAAGGCGGAGGGGAGGGTGGGTGAGGAAAATAAGGGAAGGGTGGGAGAGGGAGAGAAGGGGAGGAGGGAGATTGTTGTCGTTGATGATGATGATGATGATGATGAGAGAGAGGTGGAGGAAGGAGGGATGAACGATGTAGTGCGCAAGTTGGATTTCATGAATCTGGCGTGACGAGGAAGGAAGGGGTCGTAGTTGCTCGTGGTAAATGTTTTTATAGCGAGTCCGAAAAGGCTTCCTGTGAGATGGAGATATACATGTGGAACCCGCGGCTCTGACCTGGATAGCTCCCCCTACCTTCAAAAACGGTGTTATATTCCCTCGCACCTCCCTGCATCGCACGATACATCAATGAATAGACGTTCAAGCGATAAGCTCAATGCGAATGCTAATTCTACCCACACGGGTCTCGCGATTGGAACTCCAAAAGACACGTTGTCCGTGATGAGCCAATGATATCCCTACCCACCACTGCCTGCCTTGTTACGCTCAACGGAGGCTGTGGATTCATCTCCGATCTGTATCCTCCATCACAGCTTTGCTCCTTCTCGAGCGTAGTTATACGTGTACTGAGCTCAGCCTCTCCCTTTTACCCTTTGTCCGAACCAGATCGAAGCAGTGGGCATAGCGGTATAGGGTTTCGATCGGTAGCCGTTTAGTCGCTTCAGGGAAGACGGGATAGGGGATGGGTGGAGAGGGGTCCGGTTCGGAAGAGAGCAGCGGCGCTTTGATCTCACCCCCTTTCACTATTCCTCCATGCGTCTATTGACTGGTATCAGATGGAGTTTTTTGGGCTCGCTATGAGGCAATATGGATGTGGTTGGGTTAATTAGGTAGGGGACCACGTCCGACAGTCAGATGTTCATTCAGTGAAGGGTCAGCTCTGTGGAGATGATAGGAAGAGCCGATGGAGGGAATCAGAGATGACCCGAATTTGTCGGAAACATATTCCTCGTGCATCGAGATCGAGAGGATAGGTGGACGGGATTAGGAGAGGGGGAGGTGTGTGCGCGACATGGACATTGAGAAGGATAGAAGATTTCTACCGTTCGTTCTGTATCTTACGTGCCGGCACGGTGCACTTTCCAGGGCCTCCTCGTATTTCATGTAAATCTAGGACCCCCCTCCGAGCTCTGCTCTTGAATGGGTCTTTGTTGGGAATCGAGTCCATCAACTTTCCATCTTTACGTTCTTTCATGAATGCCAAGGATCGAGGGTACTACTTCGTGCCGGCGCATAGGATAGTCACCAAAAAGGATATATGAAATTGAACGCACGTATGATCTTTTCGCTCCACTACCACCAACCAACCAATCCGATGTTAGTGCCTTTGAAGGCCATCTCTAGCCGAGCTCTCTCATCTTCTTGATCTACTTGACACTGCTGACAGCCGCACACGCCCAGTTTACTCAAGTCTATTGATCGTAGCCGTGGGAAGCGAGCTGGTCCATCGACCGCAAGGGCCACTAGGTGAGTCACTATACCCTCCATGTCCCAATCGCAGTAGACGATATTGTTGTCGTCTCTCAAGCGAAGCATTTCGAGCGATGACGGTAAGATGTCCACCAGCATCGGAGCAGATCTCGCTGCGTTCCCGAGAAGCATGACAACTCCGATTTCGAGCATCGAAAGCCGCTCGAAGCCCTGAAGGCTTCCGATCGATTTGATTTGCGGTGCGCCATGTAAGCCTCTAAACCCCTGGTAACATATGAAGTCTTCGACATAGACTTTGAGGATTCGGAGGGATTGCTTTGCGGAGGATAAGGCTTTGCCCAGCTCCGAAGGGTCAAGGACGGCGAGAGCATGGCTCCTCTTCGTATGATCATGTGAGTGTGAATCGCCATGGAGGGTGTACTCGTATGACAGATCGTACGAAACAGAGAAGGACTCGAGAGCACGACAAGAGCGCACCATGCCTTCGATTATCCTTGGTTTGAACTCGCTGGATTGTAAACGGATGTCGGTGATGCTCGATTCACCAGCTCTCATCAGAGGGTAGTAGATGCGTTTCCGGCCTTTTTCGAGCCCTCCCGGGCCATGGGGATCTCTGCAGCCAATGGTGAAGACACGCTGCATAGATGGAAGGCGGAAAAAGGGTAGGACTTCGTGGAAATTGAAGAATGGCTTGTCTGTTGACCCCGCATAGGTTATATGCTGCAAATGTGCAAAGTTGTGGGAGTTTGCTGGCAGAGGACCAGAGATTGTGCGACCTATAATGTCTCTTGGCCACCATGAGCCCTCTGGTACGATGAAGCTGATGCTTTGCAAATTTGGCGCCAGCATGAGCAAGAGAGCAATGAGTGGATCCGTCGATCCTGCCTTAAGATGAGCAGACCAATCCCCGTACTTTAGCATGTCAAACTCCTCTGCGACCTGATTGAAAAGCTCTTCATTAGGACCAACAAGAAGATTGGCATGTCCTGGAGGCCTTCGGATGCGCCAATTGCAAGCCTCGATGCATTTGATGTGATTGGCTAGCTCTGGACGGAGGATTATTGTAAGCAGGAACCCTTGGAGTGATTGTTGCTGTGCATCACTCCACTCTTTGTCAGTGACTTGATTAGTGCCAAAATATTGGTATAGATATGGCTCGGTGAGCGTCCGCATCTTCTTGGAAGTAAGGCATAGGTCCACCAATGTACTGCAGCGCTTTTTGTTCGCTGCCATGATCTGGGCCATCCCTTCGCGCGATGCTTTTCCAGAATGTGTGCTGGTATGATAGCTGATCTGTGAGATAACGCCACAAACGATCTCTGTCGGAAAATCGTTGAACTGCGCCATGGTTGTTCCGTGATACTGGTTGATAAGAGGGTAGGTTCCTAAGGCTGGGTGGGGACCCGCTTCTTATATGCCATGAGGGGGAAAAGGTTCTACAACACTTAGGCTTGTGTTGAGTTGAAAGGTGTCGGGTGACGAAAAGTCCCAGACTGGACTGCTAAGCTGGGCTCGAACATATCGATGCTTTTACAGCAGACAACATGTATCTCAGGAGATTTGAATTGTTCCAGAAGCTGACTAGAAAGATCAACAACGCGAGCAGACAAAGGAAATGGCTCGCGGATGCGTGTTAGAATACCCTGTGACACGCTACACAGTCCGAACACACTCCGTTGTGTTAGATAGAGCATTTAGATTCATCGCTCTCAATTGATATAGCCGTGTATGTGAAAGCCGGAGACTGGTCAATGAATCGACGGAGAAACAGTAGCCCAACGATGCGGTGGTCATGTCGCACATCTGTTATCTTGTCAAAACCAGGCAATTCAAAGTATGCGCATACTGGAGACACTGGAAATTCGCCGTGAGACACATGTGCTTGTGTGTAGTAATCAAAGGAGGAGATCGGTACATGTATCAAAGGGAGATGCCTCGCATGCTCGAACAGAAACAGAGCAAATCAGGCTAAACGTCGGGCGAAAATAAGGTCATACACTACTGCCATATGGCTTGGCCGCCGCTAGTACCACTCTAGGCTAGCTGATGCCCCCATCCTCAATGTCCGATGTTCATCTCGCCATGTTCAAGATTCCGAATTAATGTTCCACACGATATGTTATGGACGGAAACTGCAGTGTATGCATAAAGAAGGATAGGAAGACCATGTTCAGCTGTGGTAGAGATTCGTTTGCAAGGCGTTGATGGTTGCCACAGGAATCTCCGCGATGTCTGGGCGGTTCTCTTCGATCCGCAGCTATCAAGCATAGATGCAGCTCAACCAGTCAGAAAGACACATGATGATGCTCTAGCACCTGCTGCACTATTCGTCAACCCTTTCCCAAGTGTCACGGATGGAGCTGCTGACAGGGGGCTTCTTCCCCCGGGTCCGAGGAGGACAAGTTACGAAATGTCGATGCTCTGGCAGGCTCCCGGACAGCCATCAGCCCTCAAGCGATAGATGAACTAGCCGTTTGGAACGTGAATCTGAGATGATGTGGTCCCAGCTGCCGAGGGGTCCTTTCTTCGCCTGTGCTTTGTGTCAAACCTAGTGCCTTCCGCCCCAGCAATTGCCATTTCCCCCATATATCCCCTTTTCCCACATTCTTCCACTCCCTTCGTTCTCTTCTTTTCCTCTACCGCCCTCCCGCCCGCATCTCACAGCACTTTCAGCGGCAGGGGAAGTTCGGCCCCCAGTATCCCTCTTCTGATGTGTCTTTGCAGACTTGTCCCAGGCGCCAGACCCGGTGACGATCAGTTTTGTGAACAGGCAGTCCTGTTGTCAACAATCTGACATCACGGTCGACTTTTACCCTCTTGATTCGAAGTCATTGCGACCATCGTTGCTGCAGCATCCGTCGGCTCGATCTCTATACATGGTTGAGACTGACCATACCAAGGGACAATACACAATTTCATACATAGCCTGCCAGAGTTGCCAGCAGTTTGAAGGACAAATCCTGCCTCTGCTTGTACGTGGTGTTCTGATTGTGCGGCGGTCATGTCGGGGATGGTGGATGTTCCTAAGGTGCGGGAGAATGGGCGCGCCAGTTCGTCTCCAGGCCTGTCTTCTCCCCCAACACCGAGTTCGCCCACACCCGCAAAACCGGCAACCCAAACGCCCTTCGTCCCCCACTCAAGTTTACATCCCCAAAATGGTCCACACGATGCCAAACATGGTGTTGGTGGGAAAGTGGGCGAGGAAGCTAAAAATGTCTTGGCTCCGGTCAAGAAGCCTCGCAAGAAGCGAGAGCCCAACAATGCCACCAAGAAGCAGACCGATGCAAGGAATGGCACAGCATCATCCAATGTTGCCATGGATGGCAGAGATGCTCCTGTCAAGCAACGGAAACCAAGGTCGGATCGAGGTACTTCAACAAGGGGCAGAAAAGCACGGAATCCAGTAACCACTCATGCCGATGTTGCTGCCTCGGGTCCGAGTAAGATTACCGACTCCTTGGCGCCTTCCCTACCATCCCCAAGCCCGCAACCACCCGCAACGATCCACATCCCCCAAAATGGAAATCATGAAGCTATTCCCGTCCCCCAAGATTCAAAGTACATCCCACAGTACCTTGCACGAGATCCCACTCCACGCAGCAGCGGTCAGAACTACGACCCTATTCGATCCTCAACAGTCGATCCTCGTTCAATACCACCGACTCCCTCAAATCGGAACATACGATCCCCTACGCCACAGCGGCCGGCGAACTATGGGACTGCGAGTAACTCGCCGTCTATCTCAAGCTTGATTGAACCACCCGCCCAAATACATTACCCTCACCTCAAGCGTGAGTCCGATGTCAACATTGCATCCTCACCGCCGAAGAGAGCCCGTATGACCCCACCAGAGGCTGGCTCACTTTCCATCCAGCAAGTACCCGAGCCGGCTCACCGACCCAGCATCACCTTAGCTACTCCTGCCCTCACCAACGATGCACCTACTCCAATGGAAGTCGACGACGCTGCACCAGCACCGGTGAAACCTCCAACTGTAGCCCGCAAATCTACCACCAGCACCGGCACCTCCACCCCAGCCGCTACCAAAGCTTCCCGTCAAAGAGAGGCTCCTGTCGCCTCCGGCAACGGGCTCCTCTCCAGCGCCCTTTTTGGCGGCCCGTCCGAAAATACTGGACCAGAGAAGACTGCGCCGACAGTCGTCTTGGACATACCGCTCCATGGCGAGAACAATAAATACATCAACTTCGCACGCTTAGCCGAGGAGCGCTACGGCTTCAACGCCTTACATCCACGCCTGGCCGCCCAGCGTGAGCGCCTTGCCCGTGTTGCTGCCGCCGGTGCGGCATTGGAGAATGCAGAGAAGAGAGCAAACGGGTCTGGCATGTCAGCTGATGACATGTCTGTCGACCTGTCTGAAGGCGAAGCAGCGGGTGACGACAGCAACGTCGAGATGGGGGGAATCAGTTTGATCGAGCGAGATGTGCTTGGGTCAGGGAGGTCTCCTGGAGATGGCAGCGAGGGTCCAGCGAAGAGGAAGAAGAGAGTGATGAAGGAGGACCAATACGACAAGGACGACCCATTCGTGGATGACACAGAATTGGCTTGGGAGGAGCAAGCTGCCGCGAGTAAGGACGGCTTCTTCGTTTACAGTGGACCGTTGGTGCCAGAGGGCGAGAAGCCCAATGTTGAGAGGTACGTGCTCTATCCCCTTAACAATTCAGCTCGAGCTATCAGGCACTTTAAGCCAGCATTCATATGTACGACAAGCTAACCTCACCCATCTACAGAGCCGACGGCCCCCCCAAGCGCGGCCGAGGCGGCGGACGCGCACGCGGATCGACTCGAGGTTCCCGCGGCGGAGCCACCAGAGCGACCCCCGGGACGCGCAAGCCCCGAGTCACGAAGGCGGCGAGAGAGCAGATGGACAAGGAGAAAGTGCAGCGCGAGAGCATGGCACCGCTGGCTGCCAAGCCGACGTCGTATCCTACCGCATGAACAGCCGTTGAGTGTTGCGCGTGTTACGATTCCGAAGACGATGTACTAGCAGATGCTGCAGTCAGGCTTTTGACAGTTGTGTGCTACAGCTTGTGTGTGGGATGGGTTGGCGGTTTTTGTTAACTTTACTTTACTGCTCCGGTGCATGCATGGCTAGATGGCGCTGACGAGGGTTTGTGCGATTGCATTGTTCAGCATGTACCATAGCTTTAGCGAGATCAGCTAAGGTAGCAGCTGTTTTGCGACAGGTTAGGCTCCATAGATCAGGTACCTACATTGTAGCTAGAGCTTTGGGGTGTTCCCATGCCCATTTCGGGCCCACACCCCAGAATTGAAATGTCGGCTTGTGTAGCTTCTGGAATCCTTTCCCCCACAGAACTTTACATCATTGCAGATATCCGTAAGCGCCACATTCTAGTCCCAGAATGTACGAGTAGCACCGGATGCATTTTCGACTGCGCTGTAAACAGTCCTCTGGTCCCGTGGGCCGCACGCAAGTCTGCCCAACCCCACACCGAATCCCCCCACAACCACCACCACCACCACCACCACCCAAACACCTCCACAACCGTTCAAAAAACCCCATCGCTTCAAAAAAAAAAGGGGGGGGGCACGCACTTTTCGAACAACGCATGCATTCACCCTCGCTCTCTAGCATCCTAAAACACCCGCCCCCACATCTCAATCATCATCATCATCATCATCATGGTCTCCCCCATGCCCAGGTCCACCCCCATGCCCCAATCCCCCCGGCCCTTCACCCATCTCCGGCGCTTGAGCCCCCGCACCCTTCTTCTTCCCCATCTTCTTCCGCAGGCGCCACAGCCCCCACGTCACGAGCGCCAGGAACGCCGCGCCGGCGACACAGAGCAGCACGACAGCCCACCATTTCAGGGGCTTGGGGCTCTGGCCGTAGCCTGCTGGTAAGCCGCCGCTGGAATCGTAGGCGCTGCTGGTGGTGGGGGGTTTGCTCCCTTGCGCTCCACTGACAGAGTTGGAGTTGGAGTTGGGGTTGGAGTTGGAGTTGGAGGAGGAGGAGGAGGATTGGCCGGTGTACCATCCTGGAGGGGGGTCGTGCTCGCTGGGCTGGGGGTTCTCGTTTTGGGGCGTCATGCCGGCGGGCCAGCTGTAGTTTGGGGGAGGGGGGTAGGGGAGGAATTCGGTGGGGGGGGTTTCGATGGGGGTGCGGGGGAGGAGGGCGAGGGGGGCAAGCAGGAGGCGGGAGAGTCGGTCGCTTGGAGGGATGGGGGT
>JAABUS010000208.1_pt1 | contig 147797 bp, 153 predicted proteins | sample 5560161 | NCBI WGS metagenome assembly JAABUS01 (sample SAMN10711885, study PRJNA513376) | rock metagenome | isolation source: Antarctica rocks | place: Antarctica: Victoria Land, Trio Nunatak nord | collected 2016-01-04
TTGAGACCGTGTCTGATGATGGCAGCAAGTTGTACTTCAATTCCCTTTACAATCCTGCCGTTAGCGCAACGGTGAACAACGATGGCCTGCATGCAGCCATCGCGGCCTCGGGAACAGTAAACATCGCGGCAGCAGGAAGCTACCCGTTAGCCATTACCTTCTTTCAAAAAGATGGCGGACAGCAAATGCAGGTTTATTGGACAGGACCTGGTATCCCGCGCCAGCTTATTCCCAGTACAGCGTTCAGCAACGCTCCCGCAAAGCCCGATACCATACCACCGTCGGTACCTGCCAACCTGAAAATGGTTTCCTCAAGCCAGAACACCATCAACCTGCACTGGGATGTCGCAACAGATAATACCGCAGTCAGTGGATATGACATCTACAGGGACGGGGTGAAAAAATACAGCTCCCCTACCAATGACCTGGCGGCAGACAGCCTGTCGCCCAGTACCAGCTATTCCTTTTCGGTAAGAGCGCGCGACCAGGCAGGCAACCTCTCGGCGCTCAGTACTGCAGTTAACGCTGCTACTACCAGCGCTTCCACTTCCACCGGGCTCAACTACCGCTATTACGAGGGAACCTGGGATGTGCTTCCTAATTTTAATACCCTCACCCCGGTTAAAACAGGAACTTCCCCTAACATTGACCTTAGTGTGAGAGCTACCGGCAAGGACAACTATTACGGACTGGTATGGGAAGGCAATATCTCCATTCCCGTAGCAGGTTCCTATACTTTTGAGACCGTGTCTGATGATGGCAGCAAGTTGTACTTCAATTCCCTTTACAATCCTGCCGTTAGCGCAACGGTGAACAACGATGGCCTGCATGCAGCCATCGCGGCCTCGGGAACAGTAAACATCGCAGCGGCAGGAAGCTACCCGGTAGCCATTACCTTCTTTCAAAAAGATGGCGGACAGCAAATGCAGGTTTATTGGACCGGACCGGGCATCCCCCGCCAGCTTATTCCCAGTACAGCGTTCAGCAACACAACTGCTGCTTCTTCGATGTCTTCCTGGAACCAAAATAATTTTGGTGTCATATTCCCAGATTCATTGAATGCAGTTTCACAGTCAAATAAAATCTACCCCAATCCTTTCTATGATAGACTTACATTAGATATATTTAACCAGTCTGCTGGTAATATTTTTAGCGTAGGATTATATGATTTTGCCGGCAAGCTTTTATATGTTAAAAAATTAGGAATGCTGCCTTTAGGCAATTCATCTATCAACCTCAATTGGGGTAACAGGCAAATGATGCCAGGACTTTATCTGGTTAGAATAATCGTTAACGGTATTCCAGGCAAAATATTAAAGCTGGTAAAAGGAAGTTAAAAAATGGAAGATATTTTAATAAGAAAATTAGTAGATACTTGCTGAGTACTATGTATAAACATAATGGAGCCGCGCTAAATTTATTTCAGGGTCACTCATTTATACAGTCCTTCAATTGCAATCTAAAAGAGGCTTGTTTAAATTGGAACTTATAAAACAATATTGCCGGATACAGTGCTGTGGTTAATTATAATTAATTTGTTGTGCAAAGGACTTAAAGCAACGCAGGAAATAACCATGACATGCGATCAATTCAGCGAACTTGCTCTTTCATTTCCACACACCATAGCTTCACCGCATTTTGAAAGAACCGCGTTTAAAGTAGTTGATAAAAGAATATTTGCAACACTGCACGAAGAAAGTGAAACTGCTAATGTAAAATTTTCACCTGCTGATCAATCTGTTTATTGTCTTATTGATAAAGAAGCCATTTATCCTGTAAATAATAAATGGGGTTTGCAGGGCTGGACAACCTTTCAACTTGCCCGGGTTGACAGCCAGCTAATGCTTGATGCTTTGGATACTGCTTATAATGAAGTTTTGAAAAGTAAGAAAAAGTAGAAACGGGAAAGAGCGCGGTTATTGTTGAAATATAAATACGAGCGAGCCAATGATTTTAGTGAAGCTCCTGATGGATCGGGCAATCAAATCAAATAAGAAAAAAGGGATTTATAGTACTGTGCTAAAGTGCTACTATTAAACTTCGCTGTGTTCTCACTTGTACTGTTGTGGTTGCTTGGTCAGATAATGTACGGGTTTAAAGTGGCGTTGGTTCAAAATGTTTACAGTGGTTTTTCATGCAAAATAACATTGATCTAACGATACATTACTTTAAATTTGATTTATGAGTGATATTACTTACACTATAAAAATATAAAAGGAATATGCATCAGCTATTATTGAAGATCTAAAGCTGGTTGATACAATTGAAATTATAGAAGAACCTATTCCTAAATGGCAAAAAGAAGAATCACTTAAACGACTTGTAGAAATGAAAGCTAATACTTCATCTGCATTATCCGAAGAAGAGTTTTTCAAAGCAATAGATAACGAAAATGGATGAACCGTTACAAATTATTCTTTTCTATAAAAGCATTATACGACCTTGAGGAAGCACGTTCCAGGTATAATTTACAGCAAAGGGGATTAGGCAAAAGATTGACTGGAGATGTAACAAACGCTATTGAATCAATAAAACAAAACCCTTATTAGCTCCACTAAAATTGGAAAATATCAGAACTGTTGCATGTAAAACCTTTCCTTATGCTATTCATTATGAGATTGATGAAGTAAATACTACAATTAGGATTGTTTAAATATTCCACTTTAGCAAGAGGCCATATTGGTTAGATGGTTAATGAACCCAGGGTTGTGTTGAACATAAATATTTGTAAATGTTGCTATCAGCCTTAAGCTGTCAGGACGTTAATCTGTAATATATTTCCTGATAGCTGGATGCAGATAGCAAACCCTCAGATACTGTCCTTTGCTATAACACTCCAGTCGTCATTACCGTGTCCTTTGGATATCCATTGATCCATCATAGCTGCGATAGCAGGTGTTATGCCTAAGCTGGTTCCGGCTTCTTTTGCTGCATTGATCATGAGACCCGCATCTTTGCGCGCCATATTCAGTTCCCAGGAAGGCTCACTGAATTTACCTTCTGCAATCTTCTTTACCCTCGCAGGAACCATTGCACCCGGATTCCAGTTATTAAAAAGATTAAGCACTTCATCCGCTTTAATACCATGAGCTTTAGCAAGCGCAAGGGCATCTGAAAGTCCGGCTGTAAGACTTAACAAAAACAAATTGCCTGTAAGTTTTATCCCTGCAGCTTTACCTTCTTCGCCACCAAAGTTCAAGAGCTTACCAGTCATTTTAGAAAGCTCTGGCTCTAACTTCTCAATTACAGACTGATCACCTGAAACCAGCATATAACCAGTGCTTTCTAAAGCATTTTGCGGGCCCATAAAAACAGGGGCATGCACATACGTAAATCCTTTGCTTTTCCAGTCAGCTACCCTTTGGATAGCTCCTTTGGCAGAAGTTGTAGTATGGTCAATGATGATAGCACCTTCTTTAAATCCTTTACTTGCGGTTTCCAGTACTTCATCAACAGTAGCATCATCCTTAAGGGTAACATGAATAATGTCTGCATCCTGTACCGCTTCTTTTGCGTTCCCGAATGCTTTCGCTCCATACGCTTCTAATGCTGCTGCTTTAGTTGGTGTACGGTTCCAGACCTGTACCGTTTCTCCTTTTTGCAGCATTGCCCTAACGAAATTTGATCCTAGCAGACCCATTCCTACAAATGCTTTCATAATTTTCAAGATTTTTTATGAATTTAAATAATCTATTATGTTATGAGAAATATCTCGCCTCTTTCTTACCCATCCGGTTTATCTGCCACAAACAGTTTGAAATATTCAATGGAACTAGCTTCCTGCATGCGATAAACCTGTTGTTCCATTATAAGTTTTATTTTAAGTCAAATGTATTGTGTTATTCTCATTATAACATAGAGTATCTGAATACAGCATTCATATTTTCAGCGTAAGATCACATCACTAGTATTCTGATACAAAATGAAATTAAACAACTTATACAAGAGCTTTAGTAATATTATGTTAAGTGTAAATGGACGTATTTGCTATCAGCTATCAGGTGTCAGGAGGAAACTTATACACCTTGATCTGCTGATATCTGACAGCTGACTGCTGAAAGCACAATGCGTCACTTTATGGTTAACTTAACAGTAGTTTATCTGTCGCATTTGCCCTTGTAAATTGTCATGATTAAGCCTCCTATCTGTTTGAAAAGTATTGCAACTTTGTTTTGTACCAAAAAACATACATCATGGAATTTAAAATAACAATTAACGCTCCAAAGGAAAAAGTATGGAATATACTTTGGGATAATGCAACTTACCCTGAATGGACCGCTGCTTTTGCTACGGGGTCCAGGGCGGAAACAGATTGGAAGAAGGGAAGCAAGGTCTTGTTTCTTGATGGAAATAATTCAGGTATGGTTTCTTCTATAACTGAGAATATCACTAATGAATTTATGTCTATAAAACACCTGGGTACTATTAAAAATGGCGTTGAAGACCTGGACAGCGAAGAAGCCAGGCAATGGGCAGGTTCTTTTGAAAACTATACCCTCTGTACTGTAAATGGTGCAACGGAGTTATGGGTAGTTATGGGAGGCGCGGAAATCCCACAGGAATTTGAAGGTTATTTTAAGGATACCTGGCCTAAAGCTTTGGACAAACTAAAGGAATTGGCTGAGAAGAATTAATGCCTTTTACTTATTAGGCCAACCGAAAACTGCGGCTGATGTTATGTTAACTTACAATGACGCGTTCTGATACCAGCCATTAGTTATCCGTAGTCAACAGATCATTGTGTATTAAGTTTCCTCCTGATAGCTGATGGTTAATAGCAAAAGCAATAATTTTAGGTTACATTAGACTTGTTACGGTAATGAAAAAGCAGTGAAATCATCTGTGCAAGACTTTATTTTGTCCTGCAACAACTGTTGTTCGGCGAGTGATCTTGTTAACGACAAGGCTTTCCGGTAATGATGCTGTGCATCTTCCTTACGGTGAAGGTCAAAACAGATCTCTCCGATGACTGTATGGTAAAGATAATAATTCTCCAAACATTTGATCTGTTGTAATTCTATCAATGCAGCTTCTTTGCCGGTGACATAGGAAGCAGCAATGGCTTTGTTAAGAGCAATAAAAGGAGTTGGGTGTTCGGCAGCTAAGATTTTATAGAGGTAGTGAATGGCGTTCCAATTGGTAGCCTCAAAACACGGTGCAATAGCATGCATGTAAGCAATAGCTGCTTCAAGGTGATAAACAGATGTTTCATTTTGCGTAGCCTCTTCCAGAAAAGAAAATCCTTTTTGAATAAGAGGCCGGTACCATTTGCTGCGGTCCTGGTGTTTTAATAGCATGATGTTGCCGTTTTCATCAAGCCTCGCTTTCAATCGCGATGCCTGGAAGCAAAAAAGAGCTAACAGTGCATTTGTGCGTGGAAGATTAGTTAATGGTGTTTGCGTTAGCATGTACGCCATCCGCATTGCTTCCTCGCAAAGCTCCTCACGTATTAATTGCTGGGGGTGCGAAGAGTTGTAACCTTCATTGAAAAGTATATACAGGCAATGTAAAACGGCATCCAGGCGTTTTGGTAATTGATAAAGAGACGGCAGCTCGAGCCCTACGTTTTCTTCCCTTATTTTTTCTTTTGCCCTGTAAATACGTTTTGCAATTGTCTCTTCATCTTTCAGAAAGGCATTGGCAATTTCGCTAACACTTAAACCACACAAAATTTTAAGCGCAAGGGCAATTTGCGAATCGGCAGGAATGGAAGGATGGCAACAGGCGAACATCATTCGTAACTGGCTGTCTTCAATTGCTCCTTCTTCGAAATATGAATGAACAGTTGGATTAAGCGTGTACTCAGACTGGAGTAAATATGCATGATGTAAGCGAACACTGCGGAAAATTTTTTCTCTCCGCAAAAAATCAATCGCTTTGTTTTTAGCTACACGATACAGCCATGCTGCCGGGTTATCGGGCGCACCTTTATAGCTCCATGTATGCAGCGCCTGCAGCAGGGTATCCTGTGCGATGTCCTGTGCTGTTTGAAGATTTTGAAAGCCCAAAAGTTTAGATAAAACAGCAATCATCTTTCCCGACTCACGCCGGAAAAGATGATCTACTATCTCATGTAAACGCTCTTGCATAATAGCTTGTTTTACATATCAAACTTCATCACCTGTCGTACCTGTACCTGTCCGCCAAATTCATAGTCTGGGTAATACCGGCATTCATCCACAGCTTCCTTCATGCTGTTGGCGTTGATTACAAAATAACCACCAACAAGCTCCTTACCCTCTGTGTAAGGGCCATCAGTTACTGTAGTTTTTCCACTTACTAATTTGCCGCCGGGTAACAAAGCTTCTCCTGAAGCATACTTTCCTTCTTTTTGAAGTTTTTCTACCCACGACATCCACTTGCCCATATTGGTTTGCATGTCCTGTGGAGAGGCGTCTTGTTTAATTCCTCCATGAAAAATAAGCATGAACTTTTCCATAACAGTTGATTTAAAATTATAAATAATTTTCTTTTTTAACGAATGAGGATACAATAACCGGACAATCAGGAAAATTTTTTTATTTAGATATAGTGGATTTATGAAGGATATAGATTTTCCTGATAATTGATGAAGACAGGTCAACATCCTGCGATAATCATAAATCAAGGCACCCGGCATTGTTCCTGCAACAAAACTTCCTTTGTAAGCCACACCGGCTTTATAAGGAGAAACGTTATAATTCAATATACTAACAGCTCCATTTACAGTAGATACTGCATCTGGAAAATCTTCAATATAGGTTATTCCAAAAGGAATATTCAGCCCCTCGAAAGGAGTGCCCGCAATACCAAACGGATATAAATCACCTTTTAGTTGTTATCTTCATCTTTAGTATTCAATCAATTTTGTTTCCCGGCTTTGACATTATAAAATGCCAGCCCAGCGCCAAGCCATACCGCCAGTAGCAATAATAATAATATCATGAATATGCTTCAATTTAATCATAATAAATATACATTTTTTACCATTTATGATTCGATAAAGGAATACTATCCAATAGGCCTTCCTAGACAAAATATTGATATGTTTTTAGGTTATCCTGGTCAAAAGAAACTAGAAAAAATTCTGATAGAGAACATCCATCTGAAGAATGGTATTGACTCTCAATGGGAGATATTAAATTTTAAAATTGAGCAAAGAATTAAGAAACCTTTAATAAAAACGACCTACGGACAGGCACCATGTTATAGCTCAAGGGTAGTGCTAAAGAAAACCTTGAATGACAACTTAGCAAGATTTCAAGAACTGTCTTTTTTCGTTAGTCTTGTTGGTAAATATTATAGTGTTATTGGAATTGACAGAAATGAAATCACATACAATGAAAAGATCTATCATTCCTCAAATTATTTAATTGTTTCCCCAGAAGGCGAATATCTAAGTGAATTTAGACATATAACGAATTTAATTGAACAGATTTTTGTTGGATTTCGGTTCGTCCCGTTTGGCATAGCCAAACAACATATTGAAGGACTCTGTGTAAGATATTTAGAAGATTTATCTAATTGTATTTTCTATGCTCTTTTCAACAGTCAAATAAACGTCGATATTCAAACCGTAGGTGACGAATGTTACCAATATGAATCCTGGATAGATAAAGACTATATTGACGATGGTAAAAGATGGACATCTTATCCTCCACAATGATGAAAGAAAGTAAACATGCATTTAAAAAATTGTGGCAGATTGAATACATATTATCAGCAATTTGTCTCCTCTTAAAATAGGTTGGCATATAAAAGTAAACTTATGAATGATGAAAACAAGCTTTTTGAACTACTATACAAATGACGATGTAATTAGCATTAAACCCTATCCATTTGAAGAATGCCTTAATTAAAATTTAATTACCAGGTATCGCCGCAACTATGGGGCTGATCTGAAAAAGACCCATTCAATTTGAACAGCATTATGATGCTATAGAGTGGTCATGTGGCATTGAAACATCTATCCTTGATCTTAAACCCGTTTTATTTTGGATAACTAATTGGCCGCCTATTAACTTTATTCTTTCCAGTATACTTAAATTCTTTTTTGAAGAAACTTCGTCTTGAAATCCCTTGGATTCAATCAAGTCAAGCGAATTTCCGTCATATTCTAAACTTATATTTATTGTGGTATCTGTGTAAGTTATTTGCACTTTTAGTGAACCTCCATTATATAATTTCCTAATCAATAAGGTGATTTCCAGAATTATAAAATAGAAAATAAGACCCGATCCGGCAGCTAAAGCAAACGGAATTCCTTTTACCTTAATCTTTTTCCCGCTATTATCCAGTGGGTCAACCTTAAGTTCTCTTTTAAAGGCACTTATTAATCCAGATTCAGATAATATTTCAATTTCTGGATAAAAATTTCTGCTAATTTCCTTCAGGTCATAAACTGCCTGCCCTATAAGATCTCCCGATTCTAAAATATGAGCCTTCATATCTTCATGTAGTTGGCTGCTTAGAGTAGCTAACCGTATGCGCACCAAACTTAAAATCTGGCCGACATCTTCATAAATTGCCTCAACATTATTTTTAAAGTAATGATCGCTTATTTCAAGCTTTGCACGAAGAATTTCATACTGGTATACAATTTCATTGTTTGGTTCAGTAAATGGCATAAGCAATGGTAAATTTTCCTTTCATCATGAAAACGTGAAAAACACGGTATCTTGGAAAATTTTAAGAAAACTTTACGTAAAAACGCCCATCTATAATAAAAAATTGTAGCTAAGTATCTTATGCACCGGAGTTTCTCAATTTATGATATTTGAATTGTCAATAGCTGCACTAATCGTGAATTTTAGATCATTTACTATTTCAATCAATTATTTTTTGGTTCCTTAACGATTTGTGTTCGGTGTGCTACATTGATGTACCTCCAGCATAGGAACAAAACCTGATGATGGGAAAGAATTAGTTTGTAACATTACCCCTGGAGCCACTAAGATCAATACCATTTATACCCATCTATATTATTATACACTTGTAGTAAAAGAATTTAGTGAACACCCATTAATTTAAGAATATTGAATCAGGAACTGGTGTTGAAATTGTTTTTGTGGGAACAACCTGAATTGATACATCAAAATCCATCTTAATCACTTTCCAGATTAAAAAGTTTGGATTTCTGTTAATTAAATTGAAATTTAAAATATCCATGTTATTTTAATTATGTATGTCGCAAAAAAAGATCGCCCGCCAATTTCAGGTGCATAATTATTACAGGGTAACAATACCATTCTTAATAGCGTATATAACGAGTCCGACCCTTGTTTTGATATTGAGCTTTTGAAATAATGTATCCCGGTAACCATCAATTGTTCTCGGACTCAGGTACATTTGATCAGCTATCTCTTTATAAGTAAACTCAGAGCAGCATAATTTCAAAAATGTAACTTCACGTTCATTTAAGTTTACAACTTCCTTAACGTGATTATCTTTTTCATCAAGGTTATTAATACTGTGAATGAGACTGCCTGTCACCATTTCAGAATAGTAAAAGCCTTTAGTTATTACTGCATTTAAAGCTTCTTTCAGTTCAAATGGATCAGTATCTTTTAATATATAACCTTTTGCGCCTGCTTTGAACATCCTGATAATTGATGTCTCGTTGTCGTACATCGACAACGCCAGAACTTTCACTTCAGGGTGATTATTTTTTAGCCATAGAGTTGTTTCATAACCGTCCATTTCAGGCATGCTGATATCCATTATAACCACAGCAGGTAACAATGAAGGGCTCAATTTTTTGATGAAGTCTTTTCCATTGTCCGCTTCGAATAAAACATCATATCTGTCGAAACCACGAATTAATTCACATAAGCCTTTTCTAAGCAATATATGATCATCAACCAATACGATACTTGAAGTTATATCAGCGTAATTCGTATTCGCAGGAGCTTTGGCGTTGGTATGACTGGAGAGCATTTTTTAAGATTTGAATTGTTCTTTAAATATACGAAATGCATGATTGCTAAACCAAGTGGAAATTATCCTATTAAAATACCGTGTTTATACCTCATTATGAGTGAAAACACCTTATCTATTATTTTATTTATTGCAGATAATTTTTTTGGAAGAACCCCTCCAAGCCTTTTAAAACCTATATATAACAAGTATGAGAATGAATAAGTGAATAGTATTTAACTGAGAAATACTTGCAAATCTCGGCACTACGGCGTTGCACAATAAGGAACCACATATTAATTTCAAAGAAAGCAGGGTAAATAGCTGATCAGGCGTAATAGCTCAAAAGAAAACTGTTATGAAAAATTATCCAGACTTCAAACTTGTACTTGGCCTGTTATTCTTCGTGCTACTTATTATCAAAGTACTCACCTGATCGTTCCACCGGCATTTTGATACATCATTCTATTAGTTTGATATAGAGAACGGGTACACCGCCTTGTTGACAAAAAACCGCGAATCACAACATATAAAACAATATGAAAAACGTTCTTTTATTCTGCATTTACTATATACTAATACAGGTTAATGTAAAAGCTCAATCTCTCAAGGATTATATAATTGAGGGATTAAACAACAATATTGTTCTTAAAGAGAAAGCAATTACCGTTGATAAGGCTTTAATCGCTCTTAAGGAAGCAAACAGTTATTTCCTCCCCAGTTCTGGTTTTGAAACGCAATATACCCGTGCAAAAGGAGGACGTTCGATAGATATCCCGGTTGGAAGTTTGTTAAACGCCGTGTATAAGACCCTGAATACAATGACCCGTTCCGACGGATTTCCCCAGCTTAAAAATCTTTCGGAACAGCTACTGCCCGACAATTTTTATGATATGAGACTCAAGACGGTGATGCCGATCTTCAATCCTTCAATAAAGATCAACTCGAACATAAAAAAACAGGAGATCGTTCTCCAGGAAAATGATATGAATACTTATCGTCGACAGCTTGTGAAAGATATCAAAGTGGCGTATTATAATTTCCTGATGGCTTCGGAAGCGATAAAGATTTTTGAAAGTGCACTAAAAGTGGCCAGGCAAAGCCTCAGGGCAAGTCAATCATTGGCGGCAAACGGAAAAGCTCTCCCTGCCTATGTTACAAGAACAGCCTTTGAAATCAGGTCTGTGGAAGGCTTAAAGGAAAAAGCTTTTAATGACATGCAAAATGCCAGGGCATATTTTAATTTCCTGCTTAATAAGCCATTACATGATACCATCATGTCTCCTGCTGCACTACCTGATGTTCCTTCCCTTGCGAATCTTCTTACTGACAGCCGCCAGGTAAGCGGAAGGGAAGAACTTAAGGGTTTGACTGCAGCACTCAATGTGGCACACGAGCAACTTCGCCTGAAGCGCACGTTCAGAATACCAAGGCTGAATAGTTTTCTTGACATGGGAATGCAGGATTTTAATTTCAAAGTTAACAACAAATCATTTTTTTACCTGGCAGGGTTGCAGGTTCAGGTGCCGATCTTTGCCGGGAAACGAAACCTGTATCAGATTCACCAGGCAGCGCTGGATGCAGATAACTTTAGGCTTCAATGGGAGTATGGTCGGGATCAACTCAAACTTGCCATCGCTGTGTCACTGAACAACCTTCGCTCTGCTTATAGTAATTACACAATTGCCTTAAATCAACAACAGCCTGCCAAAGAATATTATTTCATCATTGAAAAAGGATACAGGGAAGGCGTTAACAGCTTCCTGGAATTTCTCGACGCCAGCAGACAACTAATCGAAACTCAACTTATGCTGAACATCAACAAGTTCAAGGTCCTTTCAGCAGTCGCCGACTATGAAAGAGAAACAGCATCTTTTTCATTCAGCAGAAAAAATTAATGATCATGCACCATCGTCTTCTGATTATTTTAACCATCATTTTATTTTCTGCCTGTAAAGCAAAGACAGGCGCTGAAACGCATAAACAGCCGGATAATATCATCCCGGTTAAGCTTGCATCGATAGTTACCGACACCATTTACAATGATATAGTAGCCGCCGGTAGTTTATCATCAGAAGAAGCCAGGCTTTCCTTTAAGACTGGCGGCGTGATAGACCGGGTTCTGGTAGAGGAAGGACAATTTGTAAAACGGGGACAGCAACTCGCTTCGATAAAAAGCGGCGAAGTCGATGCACAGGTGGAGGAGGTTCAGCTCACTTACCAAAAAGCCAAACGGGAATACCAGCGTACGGTAAATCTTTACCTTGATAAAGTTGCCACACTGGAACAAATGCAGAATTCGAAAACCGGAATTGATGTGGCTTATCAAACGGTTCAACAGGTGATGTTCAATCGCCAGTTTTCAAATATATACGCGGTCTCCGATGGGTTTGTGGTAAAAAAACTTTTAAATGCAGGAGAAGTTGCAAGTCCTGGTTTACCAGTATTACTAATGCGGTTGGTTTCTAAAAAGAGTAAGTGGGTGGTAAGACTAAGCGTTGCCGATAAGGAGTGGGCTGTAATACTCAATGGCAATGAGGCCACAGTAACGGTAGATGCCTATCCCGGTCAGAGTTTTAAAGGAATCGTAAGTAATAAATCGCTGGCCGCCGACCCTGCAACAGGAACTTTCTCTGTTGAAGTAGAGGTCGATTTTAAAAATATCCAGCCTGCGCTTGGGATGTTTGCTACTGCGAAGATTAATACCGGTGCACCCACACTGGGACATATCGTTCCCTTTGATGCGCTGGTTGATGCCAATGGGTCTGATGGATATGTTTTTGTAAGTGATGACCGTAGAACCGTGCATAAAGTTACTGTAACTATTTACCGCATTGGAAAGGACGAAGTATTTCTTAAAGATGGTTTGAAAGATCATCGTTTCATAGTTGTTTCAGGCAGTCCTTACCTGAAAGACAATTCAACTATCAGGCAGGTGGAATAATCAGGCAACATCTAAAAGTCAATCTTAATCATGACCTCATTTTTTGTAAAGAATCACCAGTTTACTTTAGTTGTATTCCTCATGGTAGTCGTGGTAAGTGTTACTACCCTCCTTACTATGCCCAGGGCAGAAGACCCTGAGATAAATCCGCCACAGTTCCCGATCATCATTGTCTATCCGGGCACCAGTCCTAAAGACATGGAAGAAATGGTTGTTAAACCCGTTGAAAAAAAGATCAGTGAGCTTGAAAACCTTAAAAAAATCACGACGAGGATTGATGACGGCCTGGCGGTTATCAACGTTGAATTTAATTTTAGCAGTGATGTAGAACTGAAGTACCAGGAACTGGTAAGGGAAGTCACCAGCCTGCGTGCCGATCTTCCACCAGATATACACAGCATAAAAGTTACCAGGATTTCCCCAACAGATGTAAACGTTTTACAACTGGCCCTGGTGGCAGAAAATGCACCCAGGGAAAAACTAAAGAAGTATGCTGATCGGCTCAAAAAAGACCTTGAAAAAATAAAGAGCTTAAAAAAAGTGGCCTTATGGGGCATAGCCGAGCAGGAAATACACATTGATCTAAGGCTGGATAAGATCGCACAACAGCATATCCCGATCAATGCCATCATCGCAAGTATTCAAAGCGAAGCCGTCGATATGCCTGGCGGCAGCGTTAAGGCGGGTAATAAAATTTATAATATCAAAACGAGTGGCAAATACAAGAATGTAGAAGAAGTAGGAAATACGATCGTATATAGCTCCGGCGGATCAATAGTTTACCTCAGAGATGTGGCTGATGTATCTTTTAAATACGAAGAAGAAAAACATATTACACGTATTAACGGGCATCGTTGCATCCTGGTAACAGCCGCACAGAAAAAAGGTGAGAATATAACAAAAACACAGCAAGCCTATTTGCCGGTCATCGAAGCATTTAAAAAGAGACTTCCAGCTGACATAGATCTCGTGAAAAACTTTGACCAGGCAGATAATGTGGGCTACAGGTTGAGTTCCCTTGGTATAGATTTTCTTATCGCCATAGCGCTGATTATGATAACTCTAACGCCCCTGGGCTGGCGTGCCTCATTGGTAGTGATGATCGCTATACCTTTATCCCTGGGGCTTGGCCTGGTCTGTATGAACCTGTTTGGCATTTCGCTTAATCAGCTAAGCATTGTAGGACTTGTAGTGGCACTTGGATTACTTGTAGATGACAGTATTGTTGTAGTAGAGAATATTGAACGATGGTTACGCGAAGGCCATTCCAGGACCTCGGCAGCTGTCAGGGCCACTAAGCAGATCAGTCTTGCGGTTGTTGGCTGCACGGCCACATTGATCATTGCCTTTCTTCCACTAATCTTCCTCCCTGAATCGTCAGGACAATTTATAAGGGGCCTGCCGATCGCAGTGATCACTTCTGTGTTTGCCTCCATGATCGTGTCTTTGACTATCGTACCATTCTTATCCAGCAGGGTTTTAAAAACACATGAAAATGCTAATGGAAATATTTTCCTCCGCATGCTAAAAAAACTGATCAGCAGTAGTTACAGCAGGCTGCTGGAAGCTTCTTTGAAAAGACCACTCGCAAGTGTATTGATCGCGACCATACTTTTTGGCGGCTCTCTCTGCGTATTTGGCATCATCGGGTTCAGACTTTTCCCGACTTCTGAAAAACCTCAGTTCCTGGTAAATATTAAAATGCCGCTTCAAAGCAATCTCGATGCTACAAACAAAATGGCAGCCCTTGTAGAAAAAGAAATATCAAAACAGGAGAATGTGGAATTCTATACTTCGAATGTTGGTGCAGGTAATCCCCGTATTTATTACAATGAAATACCCGACAATGACAAAAGTGATTATGCCCAGATCTTTGTTCAGCTGAACCGCCATACCAGTTCTAACCAAAAAAAAATATTAATTGAAGATTTGCGCCAGCGGTTCAGTGAGTTTTCCGGGGCTAAAATAGAAGTAAAGGATTTTGAGCAGGGGCCGCCGGTTGAAGCGCCCGTAGTGATCAGGATCACCGGTAATAACCTCGATACCCTGGGCGCACTCGCCAACAGTGTAGAAAATATTATGCAAACCATTCCTGGTGCCATTTATGTAAACAATGAGGTGAGCGTATCTAAATCAGACCTGCGACTGAGGATCAACACGGAAAAATCGCGGATGCTCGGAATTCCAACCTCCGACATTGATAAAACCGTTCGCCTCGCGATCTTTGGAATCAATCTTGGTAAATATACAAATGATGCAGGTACAGATTACAACATCACGCTTAGTTCGCTTAAAGTAAAATTTGCGACCCTGGAAACTTTTGATAATATTTATATCAACAATGTGGCGGGTAGCGCCGTACAGCTTTCGCAAGTTTCGAAGCTGCAATTTGAATCATCACCCATCTCTATCAAACATCTTGATAAAAAGCGTTTCGTTACTGTGTCGGCTTTTACGGAGAAAGGGGTGCTCGCCGGTATTGTAAACGCAGCATTCCTCGACAAGATCAAAAACTTTCACCTTCCCGACGGCTACAATCTCGAAATAGCCGGTGAGGCGGAAAGTGAAAAAGATGCTTTTGGAAACGGGTTTATAAAGGTTATACTTATCACCGTCTTCCTGTTCATTATGGTGTTGATCTTGGAATTCAAAACCTTCAAAAGTATGCTCATCGTATTATCGGTGATTCCCCTCGGAATTATTGGCGGGATTACTGCGCTATGGATCGCAGGTTACCCGATGTCCTTTGTGGCGATTATTGGCTTTATCGGCCTGGCCGGAGTTGAAGTAAAAAATTCCATTCTGCTTGTTGATTTTACCAACCAACTGCGATCCGAGGGGATGCCGCTTGATCAGGCGATCAGGGAAGCCGGCGAGTTGCGGTTTCTCCCAATTGTGCTGACAAGTCTCACCGCCATTGGCGGCCTGGTGCCTATCGCTGCCAGCAGCAATCCCCTGGTTTCACCTCTGGCGCTGGTGTTGATAGGCGGACTGATATCGTCCACGCTCCTGTCCAGGATCATCACTCCGGTTATTTATAAATTGATACCTCCCGGCGTTATCCCTTTCAGACAATCAACAGAAGCGCAGGATAGCTGATAGCATATCATCTTATTGTTAGACATGCCAGTTTTAATTAAAAGTTTGGTTACTTTTTTTTATAATGTTCACAGATGGCCATTGGTCGAACCAGCATCATAAACGATCCCAAAGTAGATTTGCCACTTAACAATACAATGGAGGTTACGATATAGGAAATATTTGAACAGAGCAGAGTATTAGGTTACCACATTCGTATTACTAAAGAAGGTATTCTACCTAAGACAGAATACAAGGATTAAAACGGTATTCAACATCTATGTTGATCAGGCCGGTTCAGACCAGGATGTCGACCTGTTGAAGAATTGCTTCAATTGAAGTGAAAACGAAAAGCCGCTACGCGGCTGATCTGAAAGCAAGTGACGACAGGGCATTCATTCTTCGGGAGGATGCCCTTTTCTTATAACTAGGTTACGGCAAAGCTAAAGTGGTGAAATACGGCTTTTCATTTTCCCGGCCTTTTTAAATATCAAAGGATTCTTCCATTTTAATTATTTAATTATGGCCACAGCTATTGAATGTATGGATGATATCATGCAGATGATTCCTTATAAGAAGCCTTTCAAATTTATTGATGCTATTACTTATGTAGATGAGAGCCGTATTGAGGGAGTTTATCTTTTTGATCCCAATAACGCATTTTATCGTGGCCATTTCCCGGAGTTTCCGATGACGCCTGGTGTGATCTTGATAGAGGTAATGGCACAAATTGGATTGGTAGCTTTTGGGATCTACCTACTTAATAATGGCCAGCAACCTTACGACATTGGCAAAAAGCTCCTTATTTTGGCAGCTGCAGACGTAAATTTCCGTAAAAGGGTATTACCTGGCGAGATTACCTATGTGGTATCTGAAAAGGTTGCATTTAAACATAAAATGCTTGTGTGTAAAGTAAAGCTCCTGAACAGTTCCAAGGCTCTTGTGGCCCAAGGAACCATTTCCGGTTTCATAGCCGACAGGGACTAAACCCATCCATCTTTGAATCTGGCCAGATTGATTTCCGTTCGCTTGGATTTCCATTTTCATATTATTGATAGACTCTGTTAGACCATAATGGAGTTTGCTTTATGCTGGTTTGAGAAGGAGTCCGGGCAGCCAAGCAAGAAAAGCTCATGATGCTAATTATGCAATCTTATAAACGATTTTAAATAAGTCACTTTGTTCAGCCCAGTGCCAGAAACAGCCAGTGTTCCCGAGCTCAAAAACCCGTGGCTAAACAGATTTTTTATGCCATTCTTTAAACACGCTTATGCCAGTTCTTTTCATGCAATATCCTGATCTCTTCTGTTAATATCGGGCTACAGCAAAATATTTATCTGATGTTTTTATATATTACTTATCCTATTTTTTAAAATGGATTGATAGATAGCTGTTATTTATTATCATTCATCCCTTTTCCTGTTTTCATCATTGTATTTTAAAAAACTATTGAAATTCAGTATCTGCCAGGGTTAATTCTTTTAAAATGTGCCCGGCATAAATTTAAGCGTTATGGGTTGCAGTTTCCATCAGGAACCCAGGGTGCATAGAAGGTCACCCATTGCGGGGAAGATATGTAGAAGTGATGCTAAAAATTACCGGAATGATTTTAAGAACAGTAGCATGCAGACCTGCTTATTAAAGAAAACTACAGTTTAAAACGCTTTTGAAATAAATAAAATGCAGGATATTTTTTCAGGATCATATCGGAAAATGACGCTGCTCATATTCTTGTTACCCGCCGTTCTTAAACAAACTGCTACAGGGACAGAGGACTGTCTATACGCCCGATATTCCTACCGGAACGAAAATTATATTTAAAAAATATGACTGCAAAATGATCCCGTTGAAACAAACAATAGCTAACATAAAACAAACGTATAATTCTTAATTCCAGGTGTCGCAAATACTGATACAGGCCTTGTTTAATTTCTTTGTTAAGTTTTGTCAATGTTCTCAGGGTTCTATTACGTCATGATCTCAAGTAGATAGAAATAGTCATCATCTATTATCATTCTTCCTTTTTGTTTTGGTGCAAAGAGACCAATCTCTTCCAATTCTATTTAAAAATTATTTTGCATATTAAAAATCGGGGCAGGACTGCTAATTTTACTTGCAGTAAAAATTACATCCATGGGATCGAATGTAGTCTCCCAACTGTTCAATCTGTTCTTGTTATTCACTGCTCATCCCTGGAAAGCGTATCACGCTTGATGTCGCTCCCTGCGCTGGACATATCTTTTTTTAAAGGCTATTCTTTGTTTACCCAGCTCCTCTTACTTATTGAGTATCATTTACCGCAATTCCAATATTACCCAATAAAACGTCCCACTCACTAACATTCTCGCCGCCCTTTCTCACATTATATGATTTCAGCACAATTTCCACGGTCTTCCTGGTAATGTCCTCATAAACTTTCCTGTCGCCCGACATTCCAGTAAACCTTTGCTGCAACTCGATGATTCCAGTATAACTGTTGTCAGGGTTCAACCGAATCTTACTTACATATTGTACATTATACCACTCGATCTGCACTTTGCTATACTTCATAAAACCAAGCCTATTGAGATATACCTTAACAGGAAACAGCTGTACTTTTGTCCTATTTTTTGATGAAACTTCAACTTGAACATCTTCATTTGTGAACAGCGATAAGGCCTGTTCGATGGCATTATTAATCTGGCCGGCATCAAGGTCCTTGTCAGAAATGATTTTAAGATATGTCTCCAACTCCTTTATATTCATAAGTGCCTTACCCTGAAGGGAGACTATTGTAGCCGAATCAAGCAGTAGAGTTGATTTTACAGTTCTTTTGCTTTCTTGTTGAAGAACGGGAGCTGTAACAAGGGTGGAATCTTCGTAAGTCATGTGATGCAAATTATCATTTGACTGGTTAGAAACAGACGATACGAAAGCAACGTTCCCGGCATATACCGGTATATTTGTTTTGGGAGATGTATGATCTGAGAAAACGGTCTCATTATATTTTTCCTGGATCGTATTGAGCACCTTGAAACACTTGTTTACGTTGACTAGCAGCTTATGACTGCCATTTTTATAGATGATCAAGGCAACTTCAGTTTTGGGGATGGCCTGCCGCTTATCGTTCTTCAGGTAAAGGATATTATTTTCGTCTTCGTTTGCCACCGTACCAGTGACCAGATCATTCTTAAGTGTAATGATTTTATCTGAACCGGAAAATGCGTTGGTCTCTTTCGAGAGGAAGTTCTTTATAAAACGATCCGCTCTTGACTCGTTATCAAAGAGATTGGGCACCACCAGGAAATTACCCATATTATTAAAAACAAACAAGACATTGGAGAGATTGATGGATTTATAATCTTTTGGTGTTTTAACATCCACACACTTTATATAGGCGGGTGTAATTTCTTTTACCTCATAATCATCAACTTTATTTTCCTTATTATAGATTCTGTGTTGGGCAACTGCATTTATGCTGATACCAGCCAGTACCAAAAAATAATAATAGGTTTTTAAATATCTCATCTTTTTTGATTTTTTGTAAAAATTAATCTGGAATATTTCCATTAGGTTGACCAAAAGTAAAAAAGGAGCCCTCACCCAGTTAAGACTCCCAGACTTCACAGGTCTTGAAAGAGTGATCCCGCCTGCTCTAAGACTTGGCGAGTTTTATAAAACACTCACTGGATTTTAAAACCTTAGATGCAACCCTGTTTTTTTGGGTTGTTGGTTAGGCCTATGCAGATACAAATGTAATGGTCACTGTTAGAGTAGTCAAGGTGAGTTTCACCTGTTTTATTGGTTGTTTTAACGGTATTCAACTTTGACATTAAATTCATGGTATCTTTTATACCGAGAAAAAATATAAAATGATTTTGTTTCCCTGAGCCGGCAGTAACCTTTTAAAAGGGTGAATTTAACGTTAAGCTGATCATGCCTTAACAACACGGCCACAACCGGGTGTTTTAACAAATCAATTTCAGGTGTTTAACCCGTTTTGGATGCTGCGTTGTATAATTAGTTTTATTTCCTGGCGAAGCGCCAAATAACGTGAATCGCAATTGCTATATCGCACGCAAAAAAATACTTTTATGACACCTTATCCCATTCAACAGGAAATATTACTGTTAATTAATACCACGTTCTCCCAAAGGGAACTACAAGATTCAGTTTTTACAAAAACGCAAAATCACCGGTTATATGGCAAACGATTCGAAAAAGCACTCAGAAACGATCTCCTGAATATTGTGCTTCCCGAAATCTCTGAAAAATGGATATCTGGCAAGAAACTTAATTTATGGAGTATCAGGTATAGCAATGCTTTTGTTGAAATAGAGCTGGGCAATCACCCGGAACTTGTGGAGCGTCGTTATTCTATTGATCCTTACGAGTTCATGCCCGTACAATGCGGAAATTAGCGTAATAATTAAAAAAGTGAGTGGTTTAATCACCAGGGTAAAACTCTATTAACCCTACAAATTAAGGTGTTTATACCGGTTCTTATAGTATTGCCATGTTGTAGTTTTGACATCTCAGGTTTTTATAGAAGTCAGTTAATTGAAAAGCTATGAATACGCTATTACAAAAATGTGTTGTCCTTTTCTTATTTCAGGTCATGTTCATTGCCGCCCAGGCTCAGTTTATTGCCTGGAATGAATTAAAGGTATTAAGGGCTGCTGGTAATACTGACATGAACAGCGTTCTGACAAAAAGTGATGAGAAGTATATCAAGTGGAACGCTGAGCGGGTAGTAAAAAGAATCATGGACTTGCTAAATTTTATTTCTACAAGCCAGGGACTTGAAGTTACTGAAGTGGATAAGATTATTCAACAGAGCTTTTCTCAAGCCGGGAACAGGTTATTTTATGACTCTGCCTCAATTATCGAAGATGATCTGCATTTTACGGAAAAGGAAATAGAACCAAAAAAAAAATTAGTTCTCAGGTATCTCAAAGACTTTGACCTGCTGTACCGTAAAACTAATGACCGGACAGTGATTTTCAGCGATTTTGAAACATCTAATATAAAGAGTAACGAATATCTCTATATTAAAGTCTTTTATAATTGCATTTTTAATACCAGGTCTATTATTTCGGATCAGCCCTACTGTCTGCAAAGAAGAGTGGCAGAATTGAAGATAGAAAAGGTTGATCATGCCTGGAAAACATGGATCATAAATATCTTTAATGTCGACCCACTCCAGACCACCAATGCTTCGAAGAATGATATTATCATCCGCGACAATCCACAGTCTGACAGCATGAGTATTGCGCTTGCTTATACCAATGACCCTGCAAAAATATTTTCCATTGAAAATACGACAGAAGACAAAATAAAAAAGACACCCGAAGAGCTTTATACCTTTTATATAAAGGAAGCACTGTTTGCAGAAACGGAGAAAAAATTCGACCAGGCATTAAACAGTTACCAATCGGCATTCAATATTAAACCGGATGAGGGTAATAAGCTGGGTAAAAAAATACGCGAATTAAAAACAAGGCTGGAAAACATGAAGTTGTTTGAACAACAATATGATTCAGGTCTGTACCTGAATGCGATCGCCGGATACAATATCGCCATAAAAAAAGAACTCGCCAATATCGATTATTATTTTGGAAGGGCCCGGTGCTATTCAAAAACCGGAGATTACAACCTTGCCTTGAAAGATTATGATAAAATCATAAAGATCGACCCTTCACTTGGGAAGGCTTACCGTTTGAAAGGAGCGATCTTTGAAATACAGGATCAATATGACGAGGCTATTGCCAACTATGAGATCTGTGCGTCTATGGAAAATGAAATTGGCCTTTATCATAAAATAGCTTCGTTACAGGTGATCCAGGGACATCTGAATGCCGCCATTGAGGCTTACGACAAAGCCATACAAACCAACAATAAGGTAGCCTATCCTTTTCATCTGCGTGGGGAATTGTTGTATAAATTAAATAAAGTTCCCGATGCAGAGAAAAGTTTCACCAATGCAATCAGTCTGGATTCCACCAAAGCCAACTCCTATTTTTATCGTGGACTTTGCAGGTATGATATGAAAAATATGGATGAGGCTGCAGCTGACTTTGCAAAAGCAATGGAATTAAGATTGGAAAGCCGCTACGTTCAGCGCATTCCCCATATTATTCTTGCTATGAACAAAGCCAGTAATAAATAATTCAAATGAAAGCGAGACTACTTTTGACATTTATGTTGTGTTGCAGGTTCTTTCAACAAGTGTCGTCACAGGTTATAGAATCCAATACAAACAGGGAACGGAACTTTGCATTTGAAGTAAAAAATATTGATGAATTCATTGAAAGGTTTAACAACGATAAAGATGCCTTTATCACCAGCTACGTAAAAGCTAACTACCCAGGCACAAATGTCGACAGACAATCGCTGATTCTTAATTTGTTTAACAGGAAAATCAGCTGGAACAATGCCGGGTTGAATAAATTCCTGCAGCAAGTGACTGATCCGGGCAAACCCGCTTACCTGGATTTCGACAGCAATAATTGGTACGCCGAAGCGCAGTGTAGGTTTATCTACAAGGGCAGCCTCGTTGATGTTAGAATATTGCTGAAGATACAACAGGAAGCAAACGGTGGTACCAAGTGGATGATCGTAAGCGCCAGCTCAGAGGCGATTCCTCCAGCAGCCGGTACCATCAATGTTCAGGATAACAAAGATTTGTCGAAGTACCTGAACTCCATGAGCCATGCAACCAACTTTATTTCGTTGAACAGAGCGTTAAATGATCGCCGGGGGATCGTGAATTATCTAGACTCTAATTTCTTGAAAAGTCCATATTCCAGGGCTTTCCTGAAAGGGCTGCTTGCAAAGCAGTTATCCTTTCAGTACGTGAAGAGTATCGCCTACCATTTCCTGCAGGTAACCGGGTGGATCCTGACTGTTAATCGCTTTAGCAGGAACAGCGTTAATTCAGGATGGCTGATCAATAGCATGAAGGAGGCTTCTGCAGAAGAGAAAGAAGCGTATAAAATGGCTTTAATCGTTCATAAGACAGAGAAAGTATAAACTTAAATCCAGTGATCATCTAGTGTAACAGGATCATGATGATTACTTCAGACGGGAGATCAAAAATCAGTATGTTAAAAGTCTATATTATATCATTATTATGCATAATGGCATTCCGGGTCCCTGCCAGGGAAATGGGAATCGGCGGGTCTAATCATTTGTATAAAGGCAGCAATTTGGAATGCCGCTCCGAACTGTTAGGGAACCTGGCCGATACGATGAAAAATCCCGACAAGATACATAGTGATTCCAAACGGGACTTAAATATGATGAACCTGTTCAAAAAGAGCAATACTGCAGATCTTTTCGTAAAAGTTTACACGGATAAGACGAATTGTTTTGTTGGAGAACCCATTCTTGCAACCTACAAACTATATTCCAGAGTAAATTCGAAGTCAACCATTACCCGGCAACCAAAACTGGAAGGCTTTCGTGTGTTTGACCTGTTGGAAATAATTTCTATAGCATCATCAACTGAAATTGTCAGAGGGATTTCTTTCCAGGTACATACGATCAAAAAAGCCCAGTTAGTACCATTACAAACCGGCAACCTGCAGGTTGACGCTATAGAACTTGGAAACCGCGTTCATTATGCCATGAATGGTACTGAGGATCGCAATAACAACATTCACCTGGATGAAATGCTCAACGGATTACTAAAAGAAGAGTGCCGCACGTCAAAGGAACACCTGGTATCGGTAAGAAGCAAGCCGGTACACATAAGGGTGAACCCCTTGCCTACAGTAAACAGGCCAGCAGCTTTTTCGGGTGCTATCGGGCGATTCACCATTAAAGCCTCTCTTGGCACCACTAGCCAGGATATAAATGACATGAACAACCTGACCATCGAACTAAGTGGCATCGGGTATTGGAGCATTACCGAGGCGCCAGGAGTTCTATGGCCCCGCGATATTGAGAGCATTAGCGTTGAATCTAGTACTGAGGCTGATCGGAACGGCAATCCTTTGAAGGGAAAAAAAGTATTTAAATATTTCTTTGTTCCAAAAAAGGCCGGGAAATTTATGATCCCTTCTGTAAGTTTTACTTTTTTTGAAACCAATATTGCCGGCTATAAAACTGTAGAGACTACACCCTTGCGTTTTGACGCAGGCTTTATCAATAATGTCACCAACTCTGGACAAAACGCGCGTAGAATTATTAGAGCGAATACCGCTAACAATCTTGTCCATGGTCGTTCGTTCGTGTGGATAGGGATTTTCATATCAATGCTGGTGGTGTTGGCTTTGGCTTTCCTGCTAAAAAAAAGGCAGTTATTCCATATAACGCGACAAGCTGAAAACACATCTAATGGACTTTTAACAAAGACCGGGGAAAGGGTTATCGCCCAATCAATTCCAGCGGATTCCCTGGAAGAAATCCGGATGCTTGTCGATAACACTTCCAACAAGGAATTCTATACTACGTTGCATTCCTTGTTGTGGAAACAACTCCATGACAAATTAGTATTACCGCAGACCGTTCTAAACAAGGCGAATGTTTGCGAAAAGCTGGAATCCTTTGGCTGGAACAAAGAAAATATCAAAAACCTGGATAGCATTTTAACAGAATGCGAACAAATTGTTTATTTACCCGAATATAAAACTTATGTCGATCGCAGGCACCTGCTTAATATGGCTGAAGTGCTAATAAATCTACTAAACGAGTTAAGTAATGTTCCGATATTGAATGTATAAAGAAGGCTACTAAACACCTATAGCTTTTCAAACACTAGCCTGGAATGATCGAAGATTTCGTGTTCGAAACAGAGGCGGTTTGGGTTGTGCCTGAGCACATCGAGCTGGTACCTGAACTCTTTATTAGTGATAAATTTCGGAACCAGTGAAAGATACCAAAGATACTTGCTGAGCCCGAACTTTATAAAGCGATTATGCCATTGGCGGTTGGTCTCTATATAATCAAGACGCCCGCTATTATGATCGATCATTCTAAAATAAGGTGAAGCAACCCTAATAATGTGATCACCTCCGTAGGGTAACCATGAATTAGGATGATGTTTTGCCTGAAGTGCTAGGATATAGGCAGGTGAATTTTTTGGTGCATTAATATCAAAATCCTCGAATGGCAGCATGTTTTTACTGAACACCATACATTGAACATAAAAACGGCCACCTGAAGGTAAAAGTGCGGCAACGGTCTTAAAGAACCGCTCATATACAACATCTTGTTTGGCATTTAGGTAATCAGTGATAGAAGCGACATGATCGAGACTTCCAATTGCAGTAATGGCATCGAAGGTACCAAACTCTTCCGGGGTAATTTCACGCATATCTTTAAGGTAGGCTTTGAGTCCGTTTTGCTGGCATGCATTAACCTGTCCTTTTGATAATGACACACCGGTTCCATTAGCACCGATGTCTTTAAGGTATTTCAGAAAGCCGCCCCAACCGCAGCCCATGTCCAATACCCTGGTTCCTTTCGAAATTTTGAGGTAATGCGCAATATGATCACATTTTTGTTGCTGCGCCTGCTCCAGTGAAATTGAATAATCATTATTAATGTATAAAGCATTATCAACATGGGCATTTTCGCCAAGGCTTAAACGAATTAACTTATCGACATTTGAATAAGTGAAATCCATTTCCTGTTGCTTACTAAGCGCGAGACCTCCATTATCCAGCCATTTGCGCGATGTTGCTTTTTGCATTATACCCATATAAGCTAATATTTTTGGAATGATAATTTTAGTATTGAAAGCTTTCTTGCCAGGATCCATCGACTTAAGACCGGTAGATATCCATGTGAGGCTAACTAGAAAGTTTAACAAAACTACTCAACCTGTTAGATTGCGGACTTCACTGGTCGATCCGTTTTTTTTGGGTTTTTAGTCAGCCATGATTATAACTAAAACAAACTTCGTTAAATTTAGAATATAAATATTTGCGGGAAAAAATTTTTATTATTTTTTGTAATTTTTTTTTCTGCAATCTATTCATGTCCCTTTTATTTCAAAGTTAATTGCGGTATTTAGCTGCAGTCGGTTCATAAATCAAACCATATCATCTTTCATCTATGCTGTTTCTATCGGAATATACTGTGTTAGAGAGAATTAGTACCCAGAGCAATAAAGTTTATTACCGTGCAGAAAGAGGCAGCGATAACCAAAAAGTAATTTTAAAGATCTTGGAAAACTTAAATTCTAGTGATGAAGAAGCTGCCATGAAATATGAATTTGAAATGGCTGCATGTTTCTCGCATAAAGGGATTTTGCGCCACCTGGCCATAGAGAACTATAACAACAAACTTGTCGCGGTTCTGGAAGACTTTGAAGGATTGTCATTTGAGCAATATCTGACCATGCACCGATGTACGATCGGTGAGGCGCTCCATTTTTCAGATCAGATCGCCTCAATCCTGCATTATTTCTACCAGAAGGGAATGGTTCACCAGGATCTTTGCACTGCAACCCTGCTTGTTAATCCATTAACCTTAGAAATTCGGTTAACAGAATATTCCATTGCTTCCCGCGTCTCTGACCTGAAACATGCAGTGAAACATCCTGGTTTGCTAAAGGGTTCACTCGCATATACATCCCCGGAACAGACCGGAAGAATCAATGGGGAAGTTGACATTCGGAGCGACCTCTATTCCCTTGGTATTATCATGTATGAAATGACAACAGGATGTGTTCCGTTTGTTTCATCGGAAGCTTTATCCATGATTCATTATCATATTGCCAAAAACCCCATTCCGCCACATCGTTTAAACCCTGCAATTCCTTTAACTGTATCCAAAATTATCCTTAAACTGTTATCAAAAAATGCTTCAGACAGGTACCAATCTCCATTTGGACTTATCGCTGATCTGCAAACCTGCATTTTACAGTGGCATAATAGTAAAAGTATCGAGCTGAGTGAGCTTGGTACGCAAGATTTTTCCGGACATCTTCAAAGTCCTAAACAGTATTACGGACGTGAAAAAGAAAAAGCAGCACTACAGGAGGCGCTCTCACATATTAGTTCCGGTCCTGTTGAAATTCTTTTTGTAGAAGGATATTCAGGCATAGGAAAATCGGCATTGGTACACCAGTTTAAAGATACCGTGCTGGCCAGTGGTGGTATTTTTGTTGAAAGTAAATTCAACCAGTTCCAAAGGAATGTCCCCTATTTCGGATTTAGCCAGGCACTTAACGACTTTATCGATTTCATCCTTATCAAATCAAACGATAAGATTGCAGCGTGGAGGCAGACGATTTTAAGCGCTGTTGGTGTAAACGGGAAATTGCTCACGGATATTATTCCTCGCCTTGAATCATTGCTTGGCGTACAACCCCTGGTGGAAGAACTGCAGCCGCAGGAAGCGCAGAACCGCTTTCATTATGTGTTTGTAAATTTCGTCAAAGCCATATGCCAGAAGGATCATCCATTCGTGATATTTTTTGATGACCTTCAATGGGCCGATGCAGTGTCAATTCATTTGCTTAAGATTATCTGTTTGAATAAGGAGATCATGCATTTGCTTTTTATCGGGGCTTACAGAGATAATGAAATAGATATTAACTCCGTCTTTTACGATACGATCGAAAAAATTCAGAATCAGGGGCATTCCTTTAAAAAGATCATCCTTAAACCGCTGTCGTATAATAACGTTAAAACAATCGTTTTCGACATCCTAAATGGAAGCATCAGGGAGGAAAGGGCGCTGATCGATCTGATCTATAATAAATCTCAGGGAAACCCCTTTTTTATCAAGGTCTTTTTAAATGCCGTTCATGCAGAAAGGATGCTGCTTTTCGACTTCGATATTCTGCAATGGACCTGGGATGCCGCTAAAATAAGCCGCCTCAGATTTGGAGATAATATTATTGAACTGATGACCGGAAGAATACAAAAACTTCCGGATGAAACACAGAAAATACTAATGCTTGCCGCCTGCCTGGGCTATCATTTCAATTTGAAACTTCTAACGGTCATACTTCATGAAACAAGCCAGGACATTATCAATAAATTAAAGTATGCTGTTGATGAAGACCTGATCCACATGAATGAAAATGATTACTGTTTTATCCACGACCGTATACAACAGGCCGCGTACTCGCTGTTTCAAGATAATGAAAAAAAGCAAGTGCATCTTAAAATCGGCAAATCATTATTAACGAACCTGGAACCTGAATCGCGCAATGTTTACATTTTCGAGATTGTAAACCAGCTCAATGCAGGTTCCGAAAATATCTGGCAACGGGAAGAGAAAGATCAACTGGCGGAATTAAATCTTACCGCAGGAATTAAAGCGAAGAGTTCAGCAGCCTATAACCCTTCATTTGAGTATTTGCAAACTGGCATCCGCTTATTGGATAACGAAGGTTGGAAAAATAACTATGAACTTGCCTTGCAGTTGTTTACCGAAGGCGCCGAAACCGCTTTCCTAAACGGAAATAATGACCTCATGGAAGAATGGATCGAAGTGGTGTTGCAAAACGCTTCCACAGTTCTGGATAAGGTAAAAGTTTACGAGATAAGGATTAAGTTTTTTATCGCCCAATATAAACAGACCGAAGCAGTACAGACTGCCCTGCAGATACTTCAATTACTAAACGTAAGATTTCCCAAAGAACCGACGAAACTTAACGTCGCCCTGGTTCTTATGCAGGTAAGATTAAGCCTGCTCGGGAAATTTGGCGAGTCACTTAAAGATCTGCCGCTGATAAAGAATCCACAGGCTGAGGCTGCACAGCGTATACTGATAAGCGTTGGGTCAGCCGTGATCTTCGCTCCTTACCTGTTTCCCCTGATGGTTTGCAAGGCTTTTTCTTTAATGCTTAGATATGGAAATACGGCCATCTCCGGTATCGCTTGCTCAAGCTACGGTATGGTAATACTGAAAGGTGTTGGTGATATCAGGTCCGGTTACAGGTGGGGAAACATCGCGATGCAGCTGTCTGAAAAATTTGAGATAAACAGTGTTAAATGCCAGACCCGTTTTTTGGTATTTGCATTTGTGATGCACTGGAAAGAACATCTCAAAGATACCCTGGTACCGCTGCTTAACAATTATTGGTTTGGACTGGAAAACGGTAACATCGAGTTCGCTACGTATTCGGTAATGGTATATTGCCAGAACGCTTTTTTTTGCGGAATTAATCTCAGGAAAGTCACAGAAGAAAACAAGCGGTTTTATGGAAGCTTTCAAAGCCTGAGAAACAAATATGCGTTTAACATGCATAATGTAGGTTCACAGGGTGCATTGAATTTGTTTGAGCTTGTGGAAAATCCCGAGATCCTCACCGGTAAAGTACATAATGAAGCAGAGATGGTGGAATTTTATCAGAAAACAGGGGGGAAAAGAGAACTGTTTAAGATCTATTTATATAAACTCATACTGTCTTATCTTTTTGATAAACACGATGAGGCCGACAGAAATGCCCGGTATGCGGAAAATTATATTAAAAGTGCATTAGGAAACCCCGAGATCATCATCTTTTACTTTTTTCAAACGCTTAGTATTTTATCACTCATTCCCAGGTATTGCGGTGTAGAAAAACAACAAGTGCTCAGGAAAGCAAAAAAGAACATTCAGATCTTCAGGAAGTTTACGGAGATCGCGCCAGTAAATTGCTTGCATAAATTATTTTTAATGGAAGCGGAACTGTGCCGGGTCACGGGCCGTGCCGTGCATGCCGCAAAACTTTATGACCTGGCAATTTCAAAAGCAATGGAAAATGATTACATTAACGACCAGGCTGTTGCCAGCGAACTGGCAGGTAAATTTTACCTGTCATTGTTAAAAGATGAGACTGCACGCGTGTATCTGGTGAAATCTTATAATTGTTACCAGCAATGGACCGCGTACAATAAGTCAAGACAGATGGAACTGAAATATTTTTACATTTTCGGAAAACAACAGTTTTTTGAAGATATCAAAAACCTGCCATCGAACAACGAGAAAGAAAATAATGCAAACTATAGTTTTCTTGCTGAAAAAAGCCTGGAAGATCTCGATCTTCAAACTGTGATGAAAGCTGCCACCGCGATCTCCAGTGAAGTTCAACTGGAATTGCTGCTGAAAAAACTCGTAAGGATCGCCGTTGAAAGCGCCGGGGCCCAGCAGGGATACCTGATATTGAAGAAAAATACCGGGTTCGTTATAGAAGCAAAAGGGTTCATAGAGGAAGAGGCAGACGAAGTGACTTTACAGTCCTTGCCGCTGGCAGGCAATGAGTTCGTTTCAGAACTCATAGTACAGTTTGTGGTGGCAACTAAAGAAAACCTGGTTATCAATAACGCTATTAGTCATCCACATTTTTCGTCGGACCCTGTAATAAGAGAAAAGCGCTCCAGGTCTATCCTTTGTACGCCTATTATTCACCAGGGAGACGTAATGGGACTGTTGTATTTTGAGAATAATTTAATCATCAATGCATTTACACAAGGCCGTATTGAACTGCTAAGGCTGCTTTCTGGTCAAATGGCAGTATCGCTTCAAAATGCTCTCAATGAACAAAAAAAGACCATCGCATTTATGGAGCGGGAAAAACTGATTAAACAGGTGAATATGCACGGACAGGAACTCCTGAAAACAAAACTTGAAATACAGGAGCAGACTTTTCATAACATCAGCGGAGAAATACATGATAATATTGGTCAGACCTTAAGTTTTATTAAACTCAACATCAATACCATCGACATCCGGGACCCTGAGTCGGCAAAAGAGAAGCTGCTGGAATCCCGAACCCTGCTCACCAAAGTGATACAGGAACTGCGAGACCTGTCAAAGACCTTTAACGCCAATTTCATCGAAGAGATAGGCCTGGTTACAGCTATCGATCAACAGCTGCAGTTCCTGAAAAAAACAGGACTGTATGCTCCTCTTCTCTCAATTAAGGGCGAAGTGTTTAAATATGAATCGAAGCGCGAACTAGTCCTGTTCCGGATTGTCCAGGAACTTCTGAACAACGTGGTAAAGCATGCGGAAGCGACCGCAATTCATATCCAGATGGATTACCAGATCGACCGCTTGCTAATAACCATACAGGACAATGGCAAAGGTTTCGATGTTCAAAAAAAGCAAGAGCAAGAAAATACTGGCTTTGGTCTCCGTAATATTCGTAACAGGATGTCTATTATTGAAGGCTTCATCTCATTTAAAAGCGACTCTACAAATGGCACTAATGTAACAATAGAATTACCAAAGATGGTTATCTGAATTAGGTTTGTTCTCTCATTTCTTTTAGTGTCAATAACGCTCCCAATAGTCACCTTTTCGGATCGATGCAAATATAAACTGGCAACTTTCGGTTTGATCAGAACTAATAAATTATCTGAATTCTTCGGCTAGCGATGCGAGTTAGTCGATGGGTTTCGATGCATGAATAGCAAACCGGTTATTTTTAAAATGTTCTACTAAATCCATATCGTTAAAATATTATTTCTGTGCCTGGCTGATAAGTATCATAGCTAAATCTTCATAAAACGAATACAGATAATAAGATTCAATCAAATGGAGCATTGGCCGGCTTGTAGTTCGGTTCGATAAACCCCGTTTCAAGAATGCCAGGTCATGTAAAATAATTTGTATCGCTTTAGGTTGATTGTAGGCTGTTGGTAAGTTTATAATAAAGTTCTCTTTCGTTATATATACAAACTGTACTATTGCCTTCGATACTGCCTGATTTCCTTTCATCGGTACCGATCGCACAATAACGTCTTCTTCTGTTTCGGGTAATTGCGTGGTCATAGAAACAAGATTAGATGCACGTTAAAATAGTGGGATATTTTTTATCATCCAGCATAATATCTGCTGATGAAAAAGTTCGGGGAATCAATTAATTAATTGGAGTTATCGAATCACCAATCGATGGAAAAATAGTTAATCTCTTTCTATTCCCCACGGTTTTGAAGACGACCTCATTCGTTACTAAGATATATATAACTAATTAAAAATTTATTTGTATCTGGAAATGGAATAATCTGGTATTGCCGGACATTTAAATTGTCTTGGATCAAAATTTAATGAAAGTATTTTGCAGTTTTCTAATTGAATACTTTAAATGGTAAATGCAAAGTTTATGGTTGGGCAAGTGTTAATTTATTTTTTCAATGTGTTACAGATTACATTGATTAAAGCGGAAAATTACATCCGTTCGGATATTGAACGTACTAAAATTGTTAACAGATCATTTAATGTTTACCAGATGGGATAAGTACTGTAAGTCTTGAAGGCGTTTTATTTTTTAGGTCAGATCATACGGCGTGTTTCAACTTTTTCAAAATAAGTGTGGTTTTTTGTTCCATTATCTTATTTTGCAGTTTGTGGTAAGTATCATTGTCTTCTTGGCACCAGTCCAACATATTAGGTTCACAAAAGTCCACCACATCATTCATCCAAAGCAGGAATTCAATGTAGCTTATATCCTGCCTGTTCACTATGTTTACATGATTTTCTTTAAGCATAACCATCGATATTTAAAGTGAAATATTAATATAGATCATGATCGGTAGCAGTTGTTTCTTCGACATTCGGATACCCTGATCAAATCGATGTCTAGAGAGTTCTGCGCAAAACCAGCAGGTGCCAGTAGTAACCGGCAGTAATTGTTAGACGTGCCCAGCCCTGATGTAGAAAATTAAAAATTTACAAACTCATCCAATTGCATGGTGATAGAAGCAAGAGTATCAGTTTCCGTTATTATACCATCCTCATTTAGCAGTTTATCAATTAACGAAATAGATAATTTAAAAGGATAAACAACAACTTTTATATAATTTAATATACCTGTCAGATGATCCATTCCCCTTAGGTTACCGGCCCTTCCACTTGAGATGCCTATGAGTAGCGCTTTTTTGCCCCGCCATACATTCTTGATATCCGAAATATCGATCAATGATTTTAAAACTCCAGGTATGCTTCCATTGTATTCAGGTGACACAAAAATGATTTTGCTTGAAGGAATGAGGACCTCTTTTTCCAATTTTTCCATCTCTTCGCTTCTCTTAAAAACGTCAAAGTTCTCTAATGAAATCAGTGCTGTCAGGATCCCTTTTTTATTTAATAACTGTTCATATTGTCTTGCAATTTTTAAGGTCTTACTACCTGGCCTGTTTGTACCTGCTATTATAGTATACATTGTTAAAAATGTTTAAAAGTACGATCCACGATATTTATGTAATTTTTCTTTGCAAGCCTTGCAGCCTTGATTTTGTATAAATAAGAACTATTATAAAGACGTATTTGAAGCAGTTGTCATTTAATACGATTGCATCAGCATTTACCTCTGCGATAACATTAATTTTTAACTCTTCATGATTTAAGAATTTTATTGTAGTTATATCAATGTCGTTTAGGTAAGGACAGGCATTTTAGCCACAAAGACAGGAAGGCACGAAAAAATAATGGTTAACCTTTGTGCCACTTAGTGCCTTTGTTGCCCAAAGAGTACGATAGGTGAAGTCTCAAAATATCAATAGTATTTATCTATTATAACTTAACTAAACAGCATTGATAGTTATATAGTTATCGATATTAAATGAAAATTAATTTTCATGGTTATAGTAATTATGTTAGCTGGTGACAGAGTATTCACGTCTGGAATGCGTATTAGTGTTACCGATTCGATCTTCGTTAATGATATGGGTTGTGAAAGACCTTTTTTCAATGTCACCTTTAGCACATTTGGAATTTACATGGGAATATTTATTAAAAAGATTTCAGGGCAGGTTACCTGAATTTGCGGAAGTACCATGCCTATGAAGAATAAACAAAAGTACTTTAATACAATAATGATTAACACTTCAAATTATGCAGATTGACCTTAAGGGTAAACACTTCCTGGTAACAGGAGGCAACAGGGGGATAGGAAAAGCAATTGTTTTAGAACTGCTCGAATCTGGTGCTAATGTGTCTTACACGTACAATAGTAATGAGCAGGAAGCACTGCAGTCATTTGCAACACTAGAGAAAATGTACGAAGGACGTGTGGCAGTATTTAAAGCAGATGTAAGATGTGAGCAGAGATCTTTTGAATTAATCACAGAGATAGAAAACTCGAAACTGGGGGTTTTACACGGTCTTGTGAACAATGCGGGCATAACTGCTGATAACGCCTTCTACAGCATGACAACGGACCAATGGAAAAATGTTATCGACACTAATTTGAATGGTTTTTTTTACATGTCACGCAACGCTATTAAATCACTTATAAGAAGAAGCCAGTCAAAGATTATAAATATATCATCAGTGTCTGGTTTAGGAGGTAGTATCGGGCAGGCGAACTATGCAGCCGCGAAAGCAGGTATCATCTCGCTTACCAAAACCATGGCGTTGGAATTTGCAAAATTTAATGTACAGATCAATGCAGTGGCACCGGGTTTTATTGATACTGACATGATCAGTAAGATGAACGACCTGGAAAAAGGTAAAATAAACAAGACAATACCTACCCGCCGAATGGGCACACCCAGGGAGGTTGCTTCACTGGTCATTTTCCTGGCTTCAGACAAAAGTGATTACATAACAGGTCAGACTTTTATTATAGATGGCGGCCTTACTGCCTGACATCGGTAACCAGATAAACAAAAATGTAAATATGAAAAGAGTCGTTGTAACCGGAATGGCGGTTGTAAGCCCATTAGGATGTAGTTTAAACAATTTCTGGCAGCGCCTCCTTTCAGGAGAAAGTGCGGTGCAGGAGTTGTCAAAGTTAGATTCATCCATGTACAGGGGTGTTACCTTATCAGCAGAAGTTAAAGATAAACATCAATTGAAGCTGAATGAAGGTTTGTTTGCCGAGTATGGCACAGCAGTTTATTATGCGGCAGCAGCCACAGCTATGTGTCTCGAAGACGCCGGTCTGGACATGCCATTCAGGACGCCAAATAATTATGGATTGATAATGGGCACAACGAACTGTAACCAGGATATTGTAGAACGGACAGTAAATGCTTTCAGCCTCAAAACTCCGGATGATGAATTGCCAGATTGTGCCAGCAAGATGTTACGCTATTTCCGGCCGGCAGAACTGAGCGGAACCGTTGCCCGCTTTTGCGGCATCGGAGGTGCCAATATGGTTATTCCGACAGCATGCTCTGCAGGTAATTACGCTGTTGGTACCGCTTACAGCATGATCCAGGACGGGCGTACGCCAATTATTATTGCAGGTGGTTCAGATCCATTTACGCGATCCTGCTATACTGTTTTCTACCGGTTAGGAGCAATGGCTAAAAAGGATTGCAGACCATTTGATCAGAATCGTACAGGCATGATCGTTGGTGAAGGAGCCGCAACATTGGTACTGGAAGATCTCGAACATGCGCTGAGCAGGAATGCACGTATTTATGGTGAAATAAAAGGTTATGGACTTGCCTGCGATGCCTATCATCCTACTGCTCCCGATCCCGAAGGATCAGGGGCAGTACTGGCAATGCACAACGCTTTGAAGTCAAGTAATCTCGACAAATCACAAATAACCTATATCAGTGCCCATGGTACCGGTACAAAAGCTAATGATGCACATGAAGCAAAAGCCCTGCATAAAGTTTTTGGAAAGCAAATTAATTCCACTTATGTAAACGGAATTAAATCAATGCTGGGTCATTGCATGGGAGCGGCCAGTGCCATGGAAGCGGTTGCAGCATTACTTTCTTTGTATCATCAAAAAGTTCCGCCGAATTGTAATACAGAAACAATAGATCCCGCATTTGAAATATCTTTTCCGATAACACCGCCATCTTTTGAAGAAAATGAAATAGAACACGTTCTCAGTAATTCTTTCGCTTTCGGCGGCAATGTATGCAGTGTTATACTAGGAAAATATGATCATGTTTGATGCGTTGCCTCACTAAAAAAATTAGATATCAATAATTTTTACAGCCTTAAATACAAATTCACATGCAGCAAGAAATAATTGTTTCGGCAATTGGTTACAACTCGGTTCATGGCACCGGCGCTGATACCTACTGGGAACAATCGCCCGGAGACACGCAAGGGATATCTATTATAAATGATATAGATCCTCAAAAGTACCTTAACAACAAAGGGCAGAAGTTTCTTAACAAGGCATCCCTTATCTATTGTAATATAGCATTTCAATGTATTTATAACAGGCGTTTACACGAGATGATCAATATATCTCCCGATAGGATCGGCTTATATGACAGCTCGGAATTATCAAATGTTGAAGCTTGTTTTATGTTTGATCTGATTGCAAAAAATGAAGGACCAGACTACGTGAGCCCAATGAATGCACCCAATACAATTGCCAATGCTGCTGCCAGCCAGATGGCCATCCAGGCCGGTATCAAAGGGCCTAATGTCTCGGTATGTTGCGGTGCAACAGGAAGCCTGCAGGCATTGGATATCGCATGCCTCCACCTTAAGCAGGGTATCACTGATTATGCTATCGTAGGCTCAACGGAAGTGATTAATAAATACCAGGCTTCAATCCGCAAAGGGGAAAATAGGGATACGTCATTTTATTCATCGGAACTGGGTGCTGCTTTACTATTAGAAAAAGGAAATACCGGCGCAGTAGCCGAAGGTTTAAAGCGCCTTGCTGTAATAAAACAATTTGCTTCTGGCACCCAAATGGCGGGAGAGAGCAAGGAAGAATTATTATGGGGGCTTTTACAAAAAATTACCGAAAGCACTTATGACTTACCTCAGATTGATCTGCTGATAATGTCAGGCGGAGCTCATAATGTTGGAGAAACTGACCTTGACAACCTTCTCAAAATGAAAAACTTTAAGGCACCATTGGTTTACCTTGAAAAGCAATTCGGCTCAGGTGACAATGCTGGTGGTATTCTTGGGGTTACATATGCAATTGGCATCTTTACCGGAAAGCTTCTGAAGATTTCTGCTAATACAGGAAGCATCAGTACAGCTGAAAATAAAATACAAAACGTTATAGTTGCTTCCATAGATACAACCGGTGCAGCTTCGGTAGTGTTGGTATCAAATTCATTGAGCAATTCTATTTGAACTTATGACCACATTGATAAATGCCTTCGATATACAGTCAATCATTCCGCATCGGTATCCGTTACAGCTGGTTGACAAAGTGATCCATTATGTTCCCGGGAAGGAAATTACAGCGGTAAAAGCTGTAACCATTGGCGAAGCTTTTTTTAGTGGCCATTTCCCCGAATTACCGATCATGCCAGGGGTACTGATTATTGAAGCCTTGGCCCAAGCCACTTCTATTTTACTAGAGTTAACCGAAAGAGAATGGAACCCGGGTGACAAGATAGTGAAGTTAGAAACTACACTCATCGGTGTGTTGGGTATTGTAAAAGTTAATATGATAAAACCGGTACATCCAGGTTGTTTTCTTTACTTACATGCCCGGCTTGACTGGAAGAAAGATAAGGCCAACTCACTAAAAGTAGAAGCCTGTGTGGATAATGAGCTTTGTGCCCAGGGCAGCATAGTTGTAGCACTTAAAGAAAAACTGGAGATGATTTAATAAACACCCGTCAGTAATGAAAAAACACCGGTACTTATGTCAACAAGCATCCTATTTTGCCTGCCTTATGCGGGGGGCTCAGCACGATCTTTATCGAACGTTACTTACAGGCTGGATAGTAGTATCCAGATTAAAGAACTGGAACTACCGGGACGGGGTAATCGCCATCGGGAACCCTTAAGTACAAACCTCAATGAAATAATTGACGATCTATATGAATCGATCTGCGACGCGATAAGCGATTCCTCAATTCGCATCTTTATCTGGGGACATAGCATGGGTGCTATCCTCGCGTTACTTTTGGCAGCGAGGCTGAGTAAAAAAGGAGGTTGTAACATTGGTGGGTTAATAGTGTCGGCGATGACCGGGCCTGAGGGAGTAAATAAGGGTACAAATAAATTGCATCTTCTTCCTCACAAAGAATTTTTTGAATACTTTTCAAAAATGATTCCGCCGGGAAAGGGAATTGTAGATAAAGAGCGTAACGATAAACTTCTCGAAAGAACACTGCTGATACTAAGGTCAGATATCAGCGCACTGGAAAATTTCAAAATAAGTAACCTGCCTTCAATAGTGATAGATGCACCGATACATGTGCTTAAAGGAAGCGATGATGAAATAATGCCTGCTCATTTTGATTATGATTCTTGGGAGATTCATACAAGCAATTATACAAGACATTACCTGGTCAATGGCGGTCATTTCTTTATACTTGAACAATCACTTCAGACCGCTAAAATAATCCAGAAAATTATAAATAACTGATTAAGGAAATGGCGTCAGGAGTGAATTAATTTATTCAATGAAGATTCAAATAAAATATCTGTACAGCCTTTTTACCACTAGTCTTTTCACGCAGTCCAAAATATATTTATATGATAAATGACATGTCAAAGGTTTACAGAGAACAAGTTTTCACTTCCAATCAACCACCAGTCTGCAATACCGAGGTATTGCAATCATCAATATTTGATCCTGAAGGGTTAATGTCAGTACTTAGAAATCAATTTAAGCAGACATACTGGATGGAATGCCATGATCTATATGGGAATGCCGAAAATATGATCATTGTAGCTGCGCAACCCATTGCAGGCATCGAGATTGATAACATACATTCTGCGACAACTTTCAAACAAGAAGAACAAACCAGCTTTTTTTTTAAAAGTAATAAGGAACAGGTGCGATTTGTTGATAAATGGATAAAAAGAAATCGGCCTCTTGAAGGGGATGATTGCAGTTATAATGGCATACTGGGTTATTGCAGCTATAATGCAGTACAGCTTTCAGAAGACATCAAGTTTTCTAAGTATTCCGGTACCAATGGCGATGTCCCTCTTCTGAAATTCAACTTATATAAGTATATTTTTGTTTTCAGGAAGTCGGCTGGTGAAATTGTACTGATCAACAATGACTATGAGGAAAATATGTCTGCACTCCCGTGCATGAAAAAATGGCTTTATGATGCGAAGACTTGCAGCCTTTCGCCTTTTCGTGTTGAAAAGGAAGTAGAAACAGATTGCTCTGAATTAGAGTTTATAAATAAGGCAATTAGCGCTAAAACATATTGCATGAAGGGTGATGTTTTCCAGGTGGTTTTATCGAGAAGGTTTTCAAGAGGATATCATGGCGACCCATGGGAGTTCTTTACTACTTTAAAAAAGATCAACGTTTCGCCTTTTATGTTTTATTTGGATGAGGGTGATTTTCAAATCACCGGCACATCACCAGAGATCCATTTCCAGGCTATAAAAGGTGAAGGTTACATAAATCCCATTGCCGGCACATACAAACGCTCGGGTTCTCAGGAGCAGGAAATGGTATTAGTAAATAAATTATTAAATGATCCGAAGGAGAATGCAGAGCATGTGATGCTTGTTGACCTGGCAAGGAACGATTTGAATAAAATTGCCACCAAAGTGCATGTGTCTCAATTTAAAAAAGTAGAAAAGTATAGTCATGTGATGCATATCGTAAGTTGTGTAAAAGGTAACCTCCCAAAAGGGTTTGAGCCATTCAGATCAGTGATGGATGTGTTTCCTGCGGGCACTCTTAGCGGCGCACCAAAATACCGTGCAATGCAGGTGATAGATGAACTGGAAAATAGTTCAAGGTCTTTTTATGGAGGTTTATTGGGTTGGATCGGATTTAACGGGGATATTAATACCTGTATTATTATTCGAAGCGCCTTGTTTAGCCAGGGCATCATGAACTACCGCGCCGGGGCCGGAATTGTAGAGTCTTCAGTTCCCGAGCTGGAACTTGAAGAGGTAAACAATAAATTAAGATCTATTTCAATTTTGCTTGAAAAATTCCAGGAATAGACAGATCGCTAAGCGGTTGTGACTAATCTTGCAATTTCCTGGTGATGCACCGGGTAAGATCATGATAAGGACCATAAAAGTAATGGTCTCCAACAGAACTGATTATTATTTAACTGATCAATTTTAAAAATGAAAAAACTTTTGCTGGTTGATAACTACGACTCTTTTACCTATAATCTTTACCAGTTATTAAACGAGAATACAAGAGAGACAGATATAACGGTAATGCGTAATGACTGTTTTGAGCTTTGTGATACCGGGCTTTACGACGGCTTTTTAATATCCCCAGGTCCTGGTGTGCCTGAGGATGCGGGACTGATTGTTCCATTGATTAAGAAAAATGGCAAAAACAAGCCAATACTAGGCGTTTGTCTGGGACTCCAGGCAATATGTATTGCTTATGGGGGCACGCTGGTTAATTTACCAAAAGTAAGTCACGGCATTGCTACTGAAATACGGATTGAAACGGATAGTCCCATCTTTAGAAATCTGCCCCAATCCCTGCATGTAGGCCGGTACCATAGCTGGGCGGTAAATGAGAAGACGTTACCTTCATGTTTCAGAGTTACGGCCCGGGATATGCAGCATACTGTTATGGCCATGGAACACAAAGAATATCATGTAAGCGGCGTTCAGTTCCATCCGGAAAGCATCCTTACTCATTATGGCAAGGATATGATCTGCAATTGGATTAGTGAGCATGATTTCGTTTGACCTGATAAATGCCAATTTATTGTGAACCGGCAAATGATTATATGTCAAAATAGTTGAATTAATGATAACTTCCACAGGGTGGGAGATCATCTTTCATGGACTGATTCAGCTGGTTTTGGAGGCGATTCCGTTTGTTAACTGGGAAGAACAGGGGCCAGTCTGTGAAAAACTGTAAGCGCAGAGTCTGGTATTAATTACAGATGTAATCACTTCTTTTTTATATTGTGTCTATAACAACTCCGGGCAAATCAAATGGTTCGGTATATTTCTTTAAGGGCAGCTTAACGCGGACAGCCTTTAGCCTGGCTACTCCTGGATGCTTGTGATGTTCTGTTTTCCGAAGAAATTTATCTGGTAGTTGTATTCCGGATATCATAAGTCGGACAATTACTGGTGCATTGAGAAATGAATGATATTACTTTATCACTTTATAACGCATGGCTTAATATTTCTAATTATAACAGGTATGGGTACCTGTTAAACAAAGTAGTCCTCATTTAGCAATACTTGTAACAACTGCTCTATGCTTTTGTGGTATATATCCTCTGGAATAAAATTGTTAACCTTTCTTTGGTAAGTTTCAATGATCCAGGGCTTTGCATATGTTGCTCCTTTTGTTCTTCTTATTTCATTTACAGCTTCAATAAACTCAGAACATGATTGTAAACAGAAAGATGCTGCAGATGCAGCATCAATTCCACTAATTATTCCATGATGGCCAAGGGCTATAAAGTCAACGTCAAATGCTCCTAGTCTGGAAACACTGTTCATAAAAAGTTTCATGCTTTCAAATGCCAGGGGAAACCATTTATTTGTTGTTACGATTTCGCCAAATGCATCGGAAACAAACAATTTCTTTTCTGACAGGTTGTAAAAGGATAGGGAACATTTACTATGTCCTGGTGTAGGAATCACCAGCCAATCCAGTCCGGCAGTTGTAATGCATGCATGTTCATCAGCCTGGATAAAGGGCAGTTCTGCCAAACCTCCGGCAAGTTGTGGCTCATGAATGATATTTTGATCTGCAATGAGAGAACTGTTTAGTTGGCTAACCTTTTGAGCATATCTGGCATTTCGAAAATTATGAATCGCCTCCTTTGAAGTGTATAATTTAATTGATGGAAATTGTGGGTATAAATATTCAATAGCGCCGCAGTGATCATAATGTGAATGTGTAATGAACCAATGTTTCAGGGAAGACAGGTCAGGCAGAATGCTTTTCAATTGTGATAGTATCAAAGGGGCATTTAGTCCTATGCCTCCTTCTATCAATATCCATTCATTTTCCGATCTGCACAAATATACCGGGTTTGCTGCAGTGCCGATCATATAAAAACCACTGGCTATTTTACCTGGCTGCTGGTACCACATAACTATTGAAATTTATATAGAATTGCTCCCCAGGTCGCGCCTGACCCATAACCTAATATAAGGCATAGCTTATTTGTGAGGTTCACTGTAGATTGCATATACTCGCTAAGCGCGATAGGCAGGCAGGCAGAAGCCATATTACCATACTTATACACATTGATCCACATTTTACTTTCCGGGATAGAAAGCCTTTCTCTTACCGCATCCAGTATCCGGAGGTTAGGTTGATGAGGAATGATAATGTCGATATCACTAAGTAATAAATGATTGCGTTGTAATATTTGCCGGCAGACCGCGGTGATTTTTTCTACAGCATGATCAAACATAGGCCGTCCATTCATCCTGAATTCAGTACAGGCGTTTTTATCACCATTGAATATTTTATTGGCGGAGCCCGGTGATTCGGTCCACAATAACTTGTAATAGGATCCGTCTGCGCCGGTAAGCAAATCAATTATACCATAAGATGATTCTTCGCAGGCACTGAGCACCACCGCGCCGGCCCCATCTCCCAATAAAATAGACAAATTCCGGCCTTCATCTGAATGATCCATTCTTTTCGACAAAATTTCACCGCAGGCAACCAGTATATGTTTACACTTTCGGCTTAAGATAAACTGCCTGGCAATATCCACCCCGTAAATGAGACCGCTGCATTGTGCCCTGATGTCCATGACGGGAATATCTCTAAGATGCAGGAGTGGCTGGATCAGGCAGGCCTGAGAGGGATCATGATGATCAGGGCTTAAAGTATTCACAATGAGCATGTCTATGTCTTTGGGGTCAAGACCGGCACTGGAGATGGCCTGTGCGCAGCAGGGAACCATCAATGACTTTAAGCTCTGATCTTCTGTAACGTGCCTTCTTGTTTGCACGCCGGTGCGCTCAAGAATAAATTGCTCGGATGTATTTATCCGTTTTACGACATCTTTATTTGATACGATACCTTCCGGTACCGTAAAGGCTGTTCCTGAAATAACTACATTCATGTGTGATAGTTAATAATCCATTTCCGCTAAATATTATATGATTCGTCCATTACGTTATCGCGGTCACTGGTAACTGACTTCGCCTTGAGTTGCTCCCTGGCTTTATCAATAAATTTGTCAAATCCCGCATTCGCCCAGTCTTCCAAATTGGTGCCATCACAAACACCGATCTCGATAAAGAATCTTATTAAAGGAGCTATGATCTTTTCATTGATCTGGCTCCTGTTTTCTGATTGTAATATTACCGGGAACATCTTTTTGTAATCTTTGAATGCCGGGTTTGTAAAATTTACCCGTTCAAATATTACAGGACTTGTAACGGCCATATCTAGAATGGATTTCAGCATTGATGCCGTATTTACTTTCACATCTTCTATAAAACCGGGTACAAATTCAGTAAATTCTCGTATCATATTTTTGCCCCATTCGATATGCCTTGCTTCCTCTTTATGATGTTCTACTGCAACGGATCTTGCCAATGGCGATACAAAATGATTGTTGCAATCAATTAGTGCATTATTTTCGGCGAGCCACTCAATAAGTATCGTCATATATATAGCTTTTAGCGGCATCTCCTTTACTGTGGAATGGTTGCTGTAAAAGTCTTTTAGATTAAGCGGCGTTGGAAAAGGTTCTATTTTGAAATGAGCCATAGCCTTCCTGAAAACCAATGCATGGGTAATTTCCTCTCGGCAAAAGTGGTGTATGTATTTAACTACCTGAGGAAACTTCTTCAAAGTACCGTTATTAACGATCTTCATGTAATACTCCGATACAAGGTTCTCGAATATAATAAATGTGTGCCACCAGGCACCTGTTTCATACACAGACAGCAGCCTTCTTTCCTCTTCTGTTGCCAGGTCGTAATAATGCGTTCCATAAATGGACAGTGCTTCTCGTTTCTTTAGCCAGACATCACCGTCATCTATATCCCAAGGATGATCCAGCAGTAAACTCATTTGTTTTCTTTCCGAAGCGGCATTAAGCTTATCAAGCAATTTTGAAAACTTCGGAGACAACTCCTTTAATTTTATGTTAGCCATATGATTTTTTTTAAACTTGAACAATTGTTTTCATTTTGTTTTTTTGCAGTGTTGCATGTGTGAAGCCAAGACACATGGCGGCTTCATAGCCAGGACCTGCTGTCCATCCGCTAACCAGCTTGATACCTTTTGCCGGAAACTGATTTAGAAATCCCAGGTTTGTTTTGGGCATAACCTTATAACCGAAAGCGGAACCATCCTGTGATGAAGTGTAATCGAAATTTGTTTTGGGTGTTGATGATTCTTTAAACTTTATGTTGTTCTCTAATTTTGGAAAATAATTAGTCACCCTTTTGAGTAACAATTCCTGTACGCGATTTTTCTTGGCAAAATATTCATCCTTGCTCAATACAAACCAATTACTGGCATGATCAAGAATAATGACCTGTAAAATCCATCCGCCTTCTGCATATATCTTGTGATAATTAGTGATGCTCACCGTTAGCTTTTCGTAATAACCCTCACCCTGGTAATCTTCCAGACTGCAGTCATCTCCATCATCTGCAACCAGGAGATATTCTGATGATTCAAAACCCAGGTCAGCCGGTGCGCAGGTGCAAACCATGTACACGCAGAAATGACCCCATCCAATTTGCAGTGATTCAATCTTGCTGAGAAAAGGGGCTGGCAAGTTCTCCTGGCCCACCATGTTGATTACAGCTGAAGGGGAACATGTGGCCATTATCCTACTGGTGATGATGTGTTTTTTTAAAGTATCAACACTCGAAACTTGTAATGTGTCGTCCAGGTGTATTTTTTGTGCGGGATTATTCAGTAGTATGGTGCCGCCCCTTCGCTTGAATTCATTGGCGAGTATGGTAGACAGTTGCTGCCCCGTACCTTTAATATAAGCCTGGCCGGTAAAGAAAGTGGTATACAGAAAATGAAGGAAATAAAATGCATTTGCTTCATTGGCCAATGTTCCAAGGTATATTGCTATTGAACTTAAAAGTTCAATAAGCTCATTATCTTTAAAAAGATTTCTGAAATACTGCTTGGCCGTGATACCTGCCAGCTTCCTGCTATCTGGCAACAGGTTTTTGTCAATCTCATACTCCCCTAGCATCATACGCCCAAACATATAATGCTGGTGGCCGTAAGTTGTGATATCCTGGAAAAGTTGGTTTATTCCCTGAACCTCGTTGTCATAATGCTTTGTGAGCATCAGCTTGATCTCATCGGCTTTGGAGGGAATAACCATGAACTTTCCCTTATGAATAATTGTGGTGAGATCTTCATAGGAATGGAACTGTAATAAATCCCATACACCAGCCCGTTCCAAAGAATCACGAAGGTTCCCGTTTTTTTCAAGTCCCGTAATTTTGTGTTGACTGCAGTCGAATACATATTTTCCCTTTTCACGCATAAAGCAGGTAGCATAGCCACCAGCTTTATAATGTGATTCCGTGATTACTACCTTGTAATCTTCTGCAATGGCTACCAGTCCATACATAAGGCCGCTTAGTCCTGCGCCAATAATCAGCTCATCGGTAAATATCTCTTGTTTCATGATAAATTATATTGTACTCAAATCAGCTTAAAGCAAGATGGCATAACGCGGTCTTACAAAGTCAGTAAGATTAACTTGTTGAATGCAATGCTTATTGTTATCATTATTCACTAAGTGATTCGCTAACCGCGTAAGTTTCTTCCTCTTGTCCCAGGTTTTCTATCAAGATATCCATGATATTCCTAGGGGTGGTCATCTTAAGCAACACTTCTTCATCAAGTTTAAGATTATATTTTCTTTCCAGCATGACCAGTACTTCAAGGCCCATCAGCGAACTGATACCAAGTTCGTCTGACAAATTAGTATCGAGCTGAACTTCTTCAATATCACATTCAGCTACTTCTGCTAAAATAGTTGCAACATCATTTAATAATACTTTCATTGTTTTTCTTTTTTTTTAATTAATGGTTATGGAGACGATTTTTAAATTATTACATACAGGTGGTGTTGGAGTAATTCTGTTGTTAATGTCTGCCACCTTACCGGTTTTTAAGGCTTCCGCCATCTGCTGTTTTCTTTTTAATATATTAAAAGAATAGTGGCCAGATCACAATGAGTAGAATCTGTTGGTAAGCGATGCTTAATAGATCAACATCTTTGCTTCTGGCACTTAGTATCGCAGCTGTGGTACTTTAATTTGTTATTACGTTTTATTATTCATCGGAATTTCAGGCTTTCCTTCGGTGAACCCTGAAAACGTACCTGACTGTTTAGCTTTCTATTGGTTTCCTATACAGGCTCCCGGAACCTGGTATCATATAATCGTTTGATTCCTTTCCTGTTTACCTTGCCATTAGCATTTTTTGGCAATTGATCAATTGAATAAACTACTTCCGGGCATTTGTAGGAATTTAAATATCTGGGTAAGGTGTTTTTTATCACTTCTTCCTCCACCAGTTGATCATCTCTTTTTACGATAAACAGCATCGCAGCACTTAAACCTTTGTCGTCTTCTACTTCTACTAACACGCATTCATCAATATTAAACAACTGCAAAACAAGTATCTCTACCTCTAATGGATTTACCCATCGTCCTTTAATTTTAAAAAGGTCATCTTTTCTTCCGCGAAATACATATCCACCATCAGCGGTTGCTACACAGAGATCACCTGAATAATACCAGTTTTGTTTGAAATGCTCATCATTGGAAACATAGTTCTCCCAGTATTTACTTAAGGCATATGGAGCTTGTATGCAAAGTTCCCCAGGCATCCCTACGGGCATCTCTTTTTGGGGATCAGCAGGATCAGCAATACGTAAACGATATCCATTAACCGGCCATCCAGAGATTTCAGGTACCACACTACCGGGTTTATTACATATAAAAACATGACCTATTTCTGTAGAACCTATACCATTAACAATATGTTTTCCCTGCCATACTTTCCATTCTTCATTTATACCCACGGGCAGGATGGAGCCGGCAGAAAAGAACAGGCGGATACAGTTCATGTCAAAATATGTAGCTTTCTTCTTCTGCTGAAGAAACAATGAATAGGTTTTGGCTACTCCGAAAAAAATTGTGGGCCGGAAAGTTTCTATGTTATATAAAATGCGTTCAATAGTGGGCCATTGACTGTCTAATAAAACTGATGCACCTGTTATAAGTGGGAAGAAGAAACTGTTGCCCAGGCCATATCCGAAGAACATTTTTGGTACAGACATGATTCTGTCAACTTTACTGATATCCAATGTATCAATTGCGAAATTATTTGTGTTAAGCAACATGACTTCCTGTGAATGTTGAATAGCTTTTGGCATTCCTGTTGTGCCTGACGTATATTGCCAGAATGAGGAACTAATGGGTTTCTTTTCGTAGAATTTGAAATCGCATGAGTTGGAGTGGGTTGCAAGCAAATGCCTTATGCAATTTGATTGAACAGGGATATCATCATCTTCATACAAATCATTTATGATATGATTATTGTTGTTAAGATATGGTGACGATAGTAACACCTGTCTTAAACCATCATACTCTTTAAGATCTATGATGACTCCTGCCGCGCGTGAATCATGTAAGATATGGTTTAGTATGTTTTCCTCAATTTTAGGATTGAGCGGAACAGGAATACATCCGATCGCCATTAATGCAATAAAGCTGTAAATAAATGATGGGTTGTCTTTCATAATTAGTAGAACCCGTTGATCTGGCATGAAATGCCGATCTCTTAATTTTTCTGCCAGACATATTGAATTAGTGACTATCTGATCTCCCGGTATTTTTCTTCCCCGGTAGCAGATCTGTTCGGGATTGTCATTTATGATTACCTGCTCAAGAATATGTTTTGCTAAGTTCATCGGAGGTATAAAAAAATATTGTATTATAAATTAGTTATTGTTAAAACCCCGCAATAACGATTCTTTGGTTCATTTATAAAGTTTATCGTGTTCACATTAAAACTCATACTATCCATTGCTGCCTGCAATAATTGTTTGTTATAGATTTTTGCGGCAGACAAACTGTTTGTTAAATTATAGTTGTGTGCATGATATTTTTTTAAGCTCTCCTTTGTTCGTGATTTGCACATGAATTATTGTTTGTACCATTAATACGCACCACGATAATTTATACTCGGTTTACATTGTAATTATCTTTTGCTAATTATCCTGTCATGATCTGTTCCATAAACATATAGGAGATGGTGAACTTAAATACGCACCGGTAATGTTGACACTTATCTTTAAAGTAAGCAGGTGCCTGAGGGCGATGTTTGTTTTATTACCACAAAGTAGAATGCCATTTATGCATTATAACACCTTGCATGATGTAACCTGAAATGAATTATCAATATGAAAATTAATAGTTAGAAGATGGGCGTAGCCTGGATAAGGGCGGTAAATCGATCAGTCAGGAACAATCAAAAATATTCATACAGTGTTTTCACCTTTACAATTTATGGGGTTAACCTCATTGAATCAGTAATATCTATTTAAGACTTTTGGAAGAATATCTATCCTTCCCCGCTTAAATGAAACACTATTTTAAATACTATATAAAGTAGTTATAAACACTCATCCACCAAAAATAAATTAAACAAAATGACAAGTACGATTTTATCTAATGAGAAGGAATTGTTATTAGAACTTTCGCAGGGTTCTGAACGGGCATTTGAAAAATTATATAAATTTTATAGTCCAAAATTATTTGGTAAGATAATCAAACTGTTGAAGTCAGAGCCACTGGCTAGTGAATTATTGCAGGATGTATTTTTAAGAATCTGGGAACTTCGTCAGAATATTGATCCGGAAAAGTGTTTCAAATCTTATCTCTTCCGTATTGCAATAAATAAAGTATATGATTATTTCAGAAAGTCAGCAAGAGATAGAAAAATGCAGCTTGAATTAATTAAAACTTTGTCTGAGGAAGATGTAGTAGTTGAGGAGAATATTATAAACACTGAAAATATCAATTTGTTAGCCCAGGCTATTAGCTCGTTACCCCCGCAACGTCAGCAAATCTTCAGACTTTGCAAAATAGAGGGCAAAAGTTATAAAGAGGTAAGCAATAAGCTCAGTATTTCTACATCCACTATCAGCGATCATATCGTAAAGGCAAACAACTGCATTAGGAACTACTTTTAGTCCGGCATTTTAAGGAAGGTGCACTTAAAATATCGGTTAAAAGGTAGCCAGGGAAGATAACTCTTCGGCTGTGCCATATGGCAGCCAGGGTCACTATTCCAGAAATGCAGGAAATAAATTATACCGGCTAACAGTGGATTTTTTTAAAGTGCCGTATTAGTAATTATAACGTGGCACTACAAGACACATTAATACGACTCTTTAGCTGCTATATCGAGAATAATGATATAGCACAATTACCAGAAACTCTGATGAGACATCTGCAATTCACGAAGCACAAGAGGCTTTTTGAACGCGTAATTGAAAAAGAATTTGAAAAAGAAAGTGATGATCCGGATAAGGAAAACGTTAAGTTTAAAGAAATCCTGGATAAAAGCTTCTCAAAGATTATCATGAATATAAAATCGTCGGATTCGTTATTGGATCAATAACAAGACGGGCCTGCCTTCAGGTGTTTTAACCTCAGCTAATATTATTGGTTTTATCGAAAGAATATTCATCAACCATTCTCATTAACCTTACAAGAGTAAAACTATTAACCCATTATCTTAATAAATAATTATGGATAAGTTTGTACCGATGAAGGAGTCTTCATTCATGTCAGCTACTATAGACGGTTATGCAGAAAGTTATGATCTTCACCCGGCAAATGACATTGTCAATCTGGTTAATGATCCGGGCATAGAACTGACAGATACTACAAATAATAATCCTGGTAACGACAATATGAATAAACAAGGCCCGGTAAAAGGTTGTAAAATCCGTTTGAAAAACAAAATGTGTTCCCGTTGTATGAATTGCAAAGCTATATGAGAAAGGTATTGTCATGATCAATATAAGATTAATATGAAATCAGGTGACTGGTATTTTCCTAACACTTGAAAAAATAATGCATTATGATCACTAAGAACCAAAAGTCAGTTAAGTCTGCACAAACAGTATCGTTTTTAAGGGCAGTTGCTGATATAGAATCAGATACAGCTGTTCGTTCCGGTGACTATATGGCTAAAGATTTGTTGGATAAAAAATACAAATGGCTGCTTCAAACCATGCCTCACCGGTTTCTTAAAGCATTAATCCACCTTTCAGCTCCAGGAACCTATTGTTCGATGATCATCCGAACAAAACATTTTGATGCTACGCTTTCAACTGAAATAGAAAAGGGAATTAAACAGGTTGTAATACTGGGTGCAGGATATGATACAAGATCATACCGGTTTATGGATCAATTGAAAAACATTAACGTATTTGAAGTTGACCTGCCGGTTACCCAGTTTGGTAAAAGAAGTCGATTAATGCAAACTTGTAAATTTGTACCCGATAACCTCAGGTTTATACCTGTTGACTTTAATAAAGAACTATGGGAAAAGGCATTGATAAAAAATGGCTTTTCGCTCTATCTGAAGACTTTGTTTTTGTGGGAAGGAGTTACCTATTATTTGCCTGAAACTACGGTACAACAAGTGTTTCAATTTGTAAATTCTTGTGCACCTGGCAGTTCCATTCTATTTGATTATGCCCTGAAAACATTTGTTAATGGTGATCAAAGCACTTATGGTGGAAAACAGTTTGCAAAATGGCTAAAGAAAATAAACGAACCATTCCTTTTTGGACTGAATCCTTCTGAGACCAGCGAATTTCTTAGTAAAAATAACTTAAGCCTCGTGACCGACTTAGGTCCGGATGAATTTGAGAAAAAATATTTATTTACAAGCAAAGGTACGCTGCTTGGAAAAACAGTGGGGCATTTTCGAATTGCACACGCAAGAGTCAGTTGATAATTTCACAACGTTGATACGAATTAACCCATGTGTACTATGTTTGTTCAGGAATATCAATGCATCTTTATGATTGATAGCTCTTCCAAGTTCGTTGTACACAACGCCACAAAGGCCATCTATGGATTTTCGCATACCAGCCGGGCCTCTATACAAATAATAAAAATGAGGATCCGTTAACAGTGCAATGGCGCTCATAACACAAGCGCTTTTAGATAATCAGCTGGTATAGCCTGGTAAAGTGTGATTCCGTTAACTTCAGCAAACAAGCTACCAGCCGGTTCATTAAATGCTGGTCGCGCGATGGCTATAAATCCGGATGATCGCTGTTTTATGTAGCCGCAGAGCGGTAAAGCTTGCGAGCGGGGTGGAATGAACCTTCGGTAACTTTGTGAAGCTTGCAAAAGGCCTTTACAGTTATACCAGGTTAAATCCTTTGGAACACGGCCTTAGATCTTCTGTTGCTTGTTTGCAATCTCAGGTTAAGGTTGCTTAAAAAAGCAGCTTTTAAATCAAAGCTATTTACCAGATTATCGCCATATCTCACCATCATATCATTAACAGCATGACGTAAATGCTGATACTTTTCTAATACCGATGTCAGGTCCGCTACGTCTTCAAAATAAGTATTTAATAAAGGGGATAAAGCGCCTGCATCTTCAATGGCAAGATTCATCCCCTGGCCGGTTATAGGATGAATGGAATGCGCCGAATTACCGATAAAAACAACATTGCCTGTATAATATTTTTCCAGGTTCATTTTACATAACGGAAACGTTACAAACTTCTCCACGCTAGTGATGGCCTCAAGCGCATCGTCACTGGCTGTTACAAATCCTGATAACCTGTTTCTCAATGATTCAACAGATTGTCCCTGACGAAAATGGTAATCCCCTGTTTCTTTCGACATACCTATTACACTACGAAAATAATCTTTGCCTACCGGGTAAAAATAGGCAAGCATATGATCTTTGTCAACATACAAACGGTTGAAAGACCTGACGCTTTCCACGATTGGGAACTGAGCGAAATAAAGTTGTTGTGAATATCTTTCCATGTTGGTGGGAACGGCTAAAATTGATCTTAGCCGGGAAAAAATGCCATCTGCTGCTATATACACTTTGGCTCTGACTACAACTTTTTCATTTAACAATATCTGGTTAACATTGCCAGTGCATTCATCTATTTTAGCTGATGTTAATTCGGTATTAAACATTATATGAATGTTCTTGATTTTACTGATGGCATTTAACATCATATTCAGAACATTAATGTAAGGAATCAACATAAAGTATTTTCTTGTATGCTCATTTTTGTAATCCATATCCGAAACAAGCTCTCCTCCGTAATATATCAATACTTTGTCCCGTATTATAGCACCGTTATCAAGCAGATCTTTAAATAAACCCAGCTTTTCCAGTACGTCAATGCCGGATGGCTTCAAAACATCTGCGCCATTCGGGTTAAATGCTGCATTTTTTTCAACCAGCAGTATCTTTCTTCCACTTTTTCCTAACGCATAAGCGGTAACTAAACCTGCGATTCCACCACCACAAATACATGCATCATAATCCTGCTCTATAATTTGGTTCATTTAAATATTATTTTACTTGAATAAAATATGTAGCATTAATTTAACTAAAGTCTAAAGCAAATGTTTCGACATCCGTTTAATACGATATATAATAACAAAATTCTTGTATACTCACCTATTACTCTTATTAACAAGCTTTGCTCTGCTTGTTACTGGTATTATTCACAGATTTATCAAAGTTGTTACACAGCGCTTTTTTAGATAAGCTATTTAATGTTTTCAACATGTATTTTAATGGGTTTTTAACGGCATTAAAATAGGTATAGGAAAAGCTATACTTATTGTTATGACTTGTAGGCAAATGCGTACGATAAACGCTTCCAGCCCTGACAACTCCCTACAAAAGTTAACCATACTACAATGGGTTAACGTAAGTAACTTACCTTTGGGCCGGCTTTTGGAAATCACACAATATGGTCTCAAATCGATCGGCAGGGGAGAAGTTCTACACGTCAGGGCAGAGGGAAATGTAACTTTTAGAGTATACTTATATGGGAAGTAAATGCACAATCCGGTAAACCCTGCATTCCATAATCCTTACTTTAGGTAAAGTAAGGATTGGGTATTTATTTATAGAATAATAATCAGGTCTATTTAGTTTAGAAAGATGACAAATAAAAGGTTTGCAATTATAGGAGGTGGAATAGCAGGCTTGACTACCGCGATAGCTCTTAATAATATCGGGATCAATCCTGAAATATTTGAATCAGCGCCAACAATCAAAGGAATTGGTGCCGGCCTTGTTTTAGCAGCAAATGCAATCAAGGGTTTTCAGGCGCTTGCAATTGCAGATGAAATAATTCAACAGGGCCGGCTTCTGTCGTCCTTTATATTATATGATGAAAAAGGGAAAGAGATCATTAAAACAAATAGCCAGGAGATAAGCAAAAAATATGGTGCAGACAATTTTACAATAAGCAGGGCAGCACTGCACAAGCTTTTGTTATCAAAACTTGACCCGGCAAGGATACATCCGGGAAAGCAGGTATTTAATCTTGAAAGAAGTAAAAATTCGGTATTAATAAAGTTTAACGACAACACTTATCACGAAACCGATTTCGTGGTTGCTGCTGATGGCATTCATTCGGCTGTTCGAAAAAAGCTTTTACCCGAGGCATTGCCAAGATATGCGGGTTATACCTGTTGGAGAGCAATCATAGACAATTCTAATTTAAACCTAACAGAGTCGTCTGAAACATGGGGGACCAGGGGGCGATTCGGCATAGTTCCTTTAACCGGTAATGAAATTTACTGGTTTGCCTGTATAAATGCACCAGGAAATGACAGGAAAATGCAAGAGATGAAAATTAAAGATCTCGCCAATATTTTTAAAGACTACCACCAGCCGATTCCTGAAATATTGAGAGGTACCAAAGATGAAAATTTAATATGGAACGATATCATCGATTTAAAACCAACTAACCAGTTTGCCTTCGATAATATAGTTTTAATAGGTGATGCAGCACACGCCACCACACCCAATATGGGGCAAGGGGCTTGCCAGGCAGTAGAAGATGCAGTTGTGCTGGCGGATGAGTTAAATACAAATTCTAATTACATTACAGCATTTAAGAAATTTGAACAGCGGAGGATAAAAAGAACCCGGTTTATTGTTAACAGATCCTGGAACATAGGAAAAATGGCACAAACCGATAATAAAATTTTGGCCGGGCTGAGAAACTTTCTTTTTAGACAGGTTCCGGCAGGCTTTAATGAGCAACAAATTAAAAAGTTGTATGATGTAGATTTTTAATTTACTTCATGCAACTTTTCATTTTTGTGTTTAATATTATGATTTTCATTGCATGATAAAAGTGCAAATTCTGACCGACTTCGGTAGCGGGTTTATTATCGCAATAAAAACCTAATGAAAACAAATTTCAACGTAAACATATATTCGGATGATAAGAACATATAAGGTAGCCTGCTACAATTGTATACTCTAGCTTAAATTCTTTTACTATGAAGATTATAATTGGCGTTTTTTTATTAATTACTTTTCTGGCAACATCAGGTATCCATTTTTACTGGGCTTTTGGTGGAAAATGGGGAGTAAGCGCTTCCTTACCAACAAATGCTGTCGGGGAAAAAGTGTTAAATCCAAAAATGTTTGAATGTTTATTTGTTGCTTTTACACTCCTGTTATTTGGAGTTTTTGTATTAATAAAGTCCGATCTTCTGACGTTCAAAATACCTGTATGGGTGAACAATTACGGTTTATGGCTTTTAGCAGCAATTTTTATCGTAAGGTCAATAGGAGATTTCAAGTATGTAGGCTTTTTCAAAAAGATCAAAATGACCACCTTCGGTAGAAACGATACAAGATATTATTCACCGCTATGTTTTACAATAGGATTTTTATGTGTTGTCCTTCAGTTTATTAATTAAAATTTTTGATTTATACATTGCCTGCAGGAGCTCCAGGCTTGGCTGGTTCCACCAAATTTTTAAGTACACTGCAGGCTTTAGCCAGCTGATTTATGATATGTTCATTATGCTCCAATTGGCGCACTCATGAGGTAATGAGCTGAACAGCCCGGCAAGAGATCAAGTAAATTATCTGTTTCCCTTATACTGCAAGTATCCGTTCCTTTTTACCAGGGTTAAGCTCCATTAAGGCTTCATACATGTTTTTCATAATGAGGCGGACCATCATCTTATGAAAAGGAGCTACCACCTTAAGGTAACAGTTCCCAAGGTTATTGTTTACAACCACTACAGTTGAAATCAGAACCTCAGTTTTTCTGCCTGATGGTTTTACGTAAAGAGAAGTACGAAAATTGAGATGTTTGTCGTCTGAACCAACAATGGCTTCATGTTCATTACATTGATACATCTTGAACAATCCCTGGCCGGTCCCCGGTTTGAAAGACAAAGCTTCTTTGTCTTTTACAAATGCACCCGTTTTCAGACCAACACATCTCACCATAAAATCTCGTAATTGCATTATTCTTACGACAATATTAGGTGAAGTGGTAAAAAAACAATTTACAACTTCATCGATAGTAATATTTGGATTGTTCAATGTCATAGCAAAACTGTCAGAAAAATCGCGGTACATGCATTCTCTCAAAAGTGAATTTTCCGGCCTCTTGCACACATATATCTGTTTCATTTTAGATTGTTATTTACTTTAGTGAAAATTATAAGGTTAATTGATTGATTGTTCACGAGAAATTTTTTTACAGTTGCAAAAATGTTAAAGGCCGTTATAGGCTTTTAGAACCAATTCTACCGTGCCGTCTGCTTTTTTATCTAACGCATCCCAAAAGGTGATCTGGGTGGTTATAGCAGCAGTTTCCCCGTTCCAGTTGATGTTTTTGATGGTTAATTGTGCATTAAAATTGTTACAGTTTAATGGTTTATAAAAATTGATATCCACTTTTAAAATAATTAACGAAAAAAGCTGTTGTTTAAAGTATTTTGAAAATGACAAGTTCAACTTTCCATAACAGTTTGCGTCTGGGTGGTTTAGATGTCCGTAGAAAATACACTGGCCAAGTAAAATATAAATCAGCTGGTTGTAACTAATGCTAAATTGTTCAACGTTAAAACAAATTGTTTCATCGCTGTAGCTATTTGAAGTAATTGACAAGCTCCCGATGATCGTAGCCAGGTCGGATCTACTATTCACTATAGCAGAATCAGGTATGCAATCCTTATCGCTGAATTCCTGGCCATAATAGACCTCTGCTGATTTTAAATACTTGCTATGTTGCTTGTATAATTTTAATGTTTTATCAATAAAGTCATCAGAGATGCCGATTAATGGGGAAATATCTTTGGATATCTCCAAACGTTTTCTGAGTCCATTTAAAGTTTTTTGCCTTTTATTTAAAACTGGATGTTCCATACAGGACTAAATTGGTAAGTGTATTGGTTTAATTACAACATTTAATTGCTGCTTCATATTAGTACGCATAATTCCGGTTGATGCTCTGCAAGTCAAACTTCTTTTAATTATTCTTAAATTTTTCTGAATCAACAGATATGGCAATTATTGTTATGCGCAGACAGCTGCTTTAATAATATATACTAGTGTCATGTCAACTATAAAACGTCGTATTACGGCTATCAACCGTCAGCGGTCAGCTATCAGGAGGAAACCCACTACGCTTTGATCTGCTGATGGCTGAAAGCTGATAGCAATTAATACGACAAAGTATGCTTGACATGACACTAGCTTATATTTTGTTAGCCTGGCAGAGTATTATCATTCGCAGAGCGTATTAATTTAATTGGAAATGAGTTACGATGATCACTCCATAACATGCTCATCAGGTTCGGTTCACATCTTGCGCATTTATGGATGCCTGAGGGAGGTATTATTAAGTTAATGTATCACTTTGCGAAACAGCCGAAAATTTAATGACTTGGCTCATAACTATGTTCAACAGTATAATCTTTAAAATAATTATTTATACAATGGAAATAATTGATAGTGTTTGTGAAATCCCGGGATTAAATATTTCGGGAACTAAGACGGTGAGCGACCACGGATTTCAACGTGTGAGATATTCTGCCTCCCCTGGAACAATGGATCTACGGGAGTGGGTAGCTGCTGTATGTAAGACAATATTGAGTAGAAATGGTATTCCAGTAGAAGATGTGGGAATTATGGTTGGGATATCTGTTGGTGTTTCAACGGATGGAAATGTTACTGCTGCGCCTGGTATATGTCATTCAATTCAGAAGGCGCTGGATTTAACAAATGCATTTGTATTCGACGCATTTTATACTGACTGGTGCACTACACTGGATATAGCGAATTCAATTTTATTAAAACAACAAAGCCGTTTTGGGTTGATAGTGAAGGCCGAAATGTTCAGCAATTTCGAAGTTGATGAAGCTAATGGATTTATTTTACCTGACGGGGTTAGTGTCATTCTTTTCAAGGCGAGTAAGTTTTCTTCGCCGGTTCAACATTTTTATATAGAGGATAGAACTGTTTCAGAAGCCAGCGTTAGCTATCTGCCAAATCAGGATTTGTCAAATTCTTCTATGAAATTCCAGATGAAATGGGATCATGACAACGACGCCGTTAGATCCTTAAAAAGTAAGCAGCTTCAAATAATTAATGATACACGTAATGATACTGAAGTCATGATAGCCGAAAACTGGTTTCCGTTTTCTGATATTGAATATTCACTGCCAAAAGTAAATGGAGAAGAAAACCTTTTTTTAGGAATGCACTACCTGCCATGGCGCATTCAACAGGAAAAATTATGTTATAAGGGACATGAGAGGTCTGCTATGGCGCTATTATTTAACCCGTTTTTATTAGAGTATATATCATTAACTTTTAAAATATAAAAATGTCTATCGCAATAAAAAGCTTGGCCATAAAGATGCCCACGCAATATTATACTAATGAGATGCCCCCTTATTCAACCATCCCGAATTTACCTACTTACTGGTGGCGCTTATGGGGCATGGAAGGCCGATATCTGATGGATAAAAGTGCGGGTGAAACGGTTGAGTCATTAGGCCTGGAAGCATGTAAGGAAGCACTTAGTCTGGCAGGGAAAAATGCCGGGGACATTGATCTTATTCTTACTTCAACTTGTTGCGTATCCGGCTGGTCACAAAATAAGACTCTGATATTTCCTTTATTAAGTCATCAATTGAAGAAAGACTTAGGTTGCAATCCGTCGTGTGTAACCATTCATGTAAACCAGGCCTGTATTTCATTTCTTCTGTTATTAGAGATCGCATCAAATTATCTCAAAAAAGGAAGTCATAAAAACATACTTATTTGCGTGTCAGAGTCTTTTTCCAGCCAGATGGATTTCATGGATACATCTTCAACGCTTTTTGCAGATGGTTCAGCCGCAGCTGTTGTTGGTGCAGGTGAAGAAAATGGCAACCTGTTGAGTAGCGCGTTCCATTCCGACTCCACTCACTACGAGCTTGCAACTATACAATGGAGATACCCGAAAAAATCACTGGAGTGTTGCATGCCGGGTGACTTGCGTTCTTATTTTACACTTAGAGAAGATGCCCCACAAAAAATGCAAACTTTCGTTCCTGTGAAGGTGCCTCAGATCGTAAACAGGGCGTTGGACCAGGTACAGCTGACAACAAAAGATATCGACTTTTTTGTTTTTCATCAACCCTCACAAATGCTTATAAAAATGTGGGCTGAAAAATTAAACGTTGAGAAAGAACGCTTTTTAATTACGGTGGACCAATATAGTTGTTTAGCCTCTGCTTCCATTCCACTTACTTTGCATGAAGCATTGAGGCAGAAAAAAATAAAAAATACAGATAAAGTGGTTTTGGCCGGGGCAAGTACGGGATGGGGATTTTGTGCGCAGGTCTGGCAAATTGAAAATATCAAGTTTAACTAAATGCAATTCACAATAATACTTTAAACTTACTTATCCTGCCTGCATAAAGGTATTCCAGGTGTATCATCTATATAGTATCATCAATTGTTACTTTATAGCTGATACACCTGGAATACCTTAATGTACTTGTTTCCCTCACTTCCAGCCGGTATTAAAAATGTCCTGCCCTGGTTTAAAGAAAAAAACACTTACGTTTTCCATGGTATTAGGGCGTAATGGCACCTTTTAAAAGTATAGTCTTAATACCTGGCGCTTAAATTGATTGCCGGAATAAAATATATAAAGCTTTCATTTGGGTTGAACGATAAGTCAACTGTATTACGGAATAAGATTGGAAAACGCGGGCCTCTAGTCTTATGGTAACTCTAAGTTGACGCTTTTGTTATCAGCAGTCAGCTATCGGCTATCAGGAGGAAAGCCAACCTAAATTAATCTGCTGATAGCTAAAGACCAATAGCAATTTGACACCCAACTTCATACTTAACTTAACAATAGTGTAAGATCATCTACCCTAGTGATGAATAGCCGTCATGTTAGGAAAATAATTGTAAACGACTTTTTCAGATGAACATTTCTGATGCATCTGTAAACCGGAACAAATCAGGCAATATATTATGATTTGATTATGCTGTAATTTTTCCAGTTACATTAAACCAAATTGAGTAAAATGATGAGTGAAGTGCCTGTTGTGAAACATTATCCATTCCTCTTTCGTACAAACACCTACCACCGGATGAACAGGTTGTATGCCTTCATTCTCTAAGAAATATTTGTCAAAATCAGCCAGTTCCACAAATACCTGTTCAATCGCTGTTGGCAGATCTGGCAATAGAAGATTCGGCAACAGTTTTTTGCTTATCATCGGGGCTTTAAATCCGATTGGAAACGGTTGGTCTGAATAAATTAAAACGGATTTAATCATCAATGCCTTGTCAATTGGATAATATAGGGTACATGGAAGTTTGCCATTTGAAAACGTTACGGCATAAGATACATGCTCTACCATATGCTGAGCAGTCATTTTCCCAAAGGAAGGAGTGGTATCTTCTTTAAGAGTCTTGAGCCTGGCAGCAATATCCTCCCTGTCATAAATATTAATCATATTTGTTACCGTTAATGAAAACTTAGATTTAAATAGTTACATGGCCTCAACATAGTTCTGGTGCCGCCTGATGTTTTCAGATACATGAGTGTTGCGGAGGCATAATAGAAGTACAATATTACTGTTGTGTACCATTAATCACCCGACCGAAATAGCGCTATACTCGCCCTGTTCAAAATGCATGTTATGTTCTAATATACTGGTACTTAAAGGCTCGTACCCGGATGTATTATTGCCGACCGGCCAGGGCAAAGCGTTTCTATCAAGTTTTCCATGTGCTGATATGGGAAGGGCCTTCATAAAAACAATGAATTGCGGTATAGAATATTCAGGTAGCTTTCTTGCCAGGTAATTTTTGATTTCATTTGAAACTATCCCTGGTGCTGCATTTATATAAGCAACCAAACGGGGATTACTGTTTGTTAATTCCTGTACAACGACAACCGCCTCTTTAATACCTGCCATTTCCATCAGTAAAGATTCTATTTCGCCAAGTTCAATTCTTAAGCCACGGAGCTTTACCTGGTAATCCAGTCTGCCATGGTATTCAATATTGCCATCGGTATTCAATTTGCCGAGATCCCCGGTTTTGTATAAAATAGGAGATTGGACCTGCGTAGTGGGATTAGGTATGAATCGCTGTTCTGTTAACTTTGGATTATTTAAATATCCAAAAGCGAGACCTATTCCACCAATATAAATTTCACCTATCTCACCACGTGGCACGGTTCGTAACTGTTCATCCAGTATCAAAATCGATGTGTTGGCAATGGGCTTTCCTATAAATACCTTTTCGTCTTTTCGTTTTTCACATTCCCAATAGGTAACATCAATAGCTGCTTCAGTGGGTCCATACAAATTGATAAGGCGGCAATCAAAATGATTTAAAAAATGTTGTATTAAGCAATACTTCAACGACTCTCCGCTTGTAAATACAAATCGAAGACTTTTGCATGAAATCGAACAAGGTTCACTCAGGAATATATTAAACATTGAGGGCACAAAGTGGCATACTGTAACATTAAAACGGTTTATGATCCCAATGATATACTTTGGTGACTTATGACCTTTCGGCTTTGCCATTACGAGGGTTGCACCGGCCATTAATGGCCAAAAAAATTCCCAGACCGATACATCAAAACTGAACGGGGTCTTTTGGAGTACCCTGTCATCAGCCGTTATGGGATAACGGTCTTGCATCCAAAGCAGGCGATTAGAAAGTGCCTGATGAGGTAGCATGCAGGCTTTTGGTTTGCCAGTTGAACCAGAGGTATAAATCACATATGCTAAATTCTTCTTGTCGGGAGTGGGAACTAAATTTTCAGCGGGAAAATTGTTTTCGATCTCCTGTTTCAAAATATCATACTTTATGATATTAATACTTATTTGATCTAACAACAGATAAAAATTTTTGTGAGTAAGAACAATGTTTACTCCGGCATTTTCAAGCATATAATGAATACGTTCAATTGGAAGTGAAGGGTCAACCGGAAGATAGGCGCCGCCGCATTTTAAAATACCTAACAATGATATCACCATTTCGAATGAGCGATCCATGATCACTGCTATTACGTCATTTGAATGAACGCCTTGTGCACAAAGGAAAGCTGCCAATGAATTTGCTGAATTGTTGAGGTTTTGATAACTCATCTTCGCACCTTCAAATAAAACAGCGGGATGAAATGGCTTGTTTCTTGCCTGTTCCTCAAAATATCTATAAATGGGTACATCCAGGTTGTAATCTTTAAATGTTTCGTTCAATTCAGCAGACGTACCATGAATGTTATAATTCGAGTAACATGCAATGTTTCTATTTATTTCATCAAGCGGTAAAGTGTGATGTGGTGAACAAAGCATATAATTGTATATTAAAAAATCAATTCTTGAAGAACATAGGCAATCATTTAACGCTGAGCTTTTGTCTCTCGCAAATGATAGCCTATGTTTTGCCAGGCACCTCGTTGTGCGATTACAAACAACATTGCTAAACAAGTACAAAAGCTAATACGCCATAGCCAGGCAATCCTCTGCTATAAACTATTGTTATTTCTTGTATTTCAGTTATTAATACGTCGGCTTGATAAACAATCAGATAGCGTAAAGGCAGATTAAACTCTTGATGGCAATAGATGCAGAATATTTTGTATTGTGTTTTTATGTTTAATTAAATAATTAGCAGTACCCGGAAATAATATAGAAAACCAAATATCCCTATAGTCGAATCGCCCATTTGCAAGTTGAAGAAGCTGGAATAATTCTAATCCTGTAGAAATATGAGCGAGAAAAAAAGTGAATGGATTTTACGGCTACCGATCTTTACAAATAGAAACTTTGATGTTAATGTTATGTAAAACGCCCACAATCCTTCTAATAATGAATAAAGGATGTATTGGATTAAAGGTATCGTGTTTGAAATACTGTTCCGCAATCCCAACATTTTTCAAGTGAAACAATGAACATATTTATTTCATTGATTATTGTAATAACTGTCCGGTAAACAGATAAATTAATAAGCTAACCAACAAAGGTATAATAATGTAAAAATAATTTTTTATGGCAACTTAATGTTTAGCCTGCATCAGGTCAAAGTGCCAATCAAGGTCTATCCTAATTTGTTTAATCTTCTTGTTTAAGGTTTTGTGTTGTGAATTACCAGATTTTACCTGTTTCGTCTCATTATTCCAATGATCACTTGAAATCTTGAAACCAAGAGACATGTCTTCCTGTAATCCTTCGATTGTTACCCTGACATAAACGGGGATTTTCCCTTCTTTATTAATTTCTTGCGTTGTGCTCTTTATACTGGAAAGTTAGACTTCTGTAAGGTGACCTATAAGGAAGTTGGAACAAAGTAATTAGTCTATGAAATTCAAGGGAGCCTAAGACGTTTCGTAAAATCCTGCTGTTGTATCAGGTATTATTTTATTGTCGAGAATGTATTGTTTTAAAGCCTCGGCAATTGATTTCATAAAACCGGCAGGATCTGACGGGTACGTTAACTCGCCAGCTTTGTCAGTAAAAATGAAGTTATTTTGAAATCTCTCAATTAAGGCCGGGTCTTTTATGTTTACGTGATATTGCGAATCCCCTATCGGCTGGCTAAAAGTAACAGTGGCTTCGTATTGGTTCCCCTCAAATTCAAAAGTGATGTTAAATACGTTATTCATTTTTTGCTACAATATAACAATTTAAAACTATGATAGCATATTCAGCTAAAGAACGATTCGTTCCAACTATTTTGAAAAGATAAAACGGCCAACTATCCGGGCAGAATGGTTCCCACTTCAATACTCCAGGCACCATGTAAAGCCTGTAATGTAAATATTTATGTGTTTAGTCTTTATAAAAAAATTAATTTTCCGCTGTGGTTCGATATATCCTTTATTCCATATCGGTATTAATTCTTGCAGGCGTTCTCTTTTACCTCTTGCGTAGGAAAGATTATCCATATGATAATACTACCCTCGCTAATGGAAAAGCGCTTTTTGCAAAACATTGCTTGTCATGCCACGGGCTCCAGGATGATGGCATCGGGCCGCCGTTGGGTGGGATTACAACACTGCTTTCTGAGAAAGCCTTATTAAATTTTATCAACGACCCTTTGGTAGTAATTAAATCAGGAAATAAAAGGGCTTCGGCAATGCAACAAAGGTATAAACTGATCATGCCATCTTTTTCGTCTATGCAGGAAACTGAAACCAGGTCCATCCTCGCTTATATTCATTATCAAACCAAATTACTTCATATTAAAACGATAGGGTACGACAAAAATTCCAGTGCAGCTGGATTAACAGGCAGGTTGGTAGCACCAATTAAAAAATCAGGATTGAAGGTAGAGCTGGAAGAAGTTATACAGCTTCCCCAGTTAGGCAAGTCAACGGAGCTTGGAGTAGTCACTGTAAGGGCATTCCCCTCCCGTGATGGAACCCTGTTAGCAAGCGATCAGAATGGAGTTATATACAGGATCAGCAATGGTAAAGCAACAACCTTCCTGGATTTACGGCAACAAATCAAAGATTTCCAGAGTGGACCCGGAATTGCCACTGGGTTAGGAAGCTTTGATTTTCACCCGGATTTTCTGAACAACGGGCTGATCTACATCACCAATGCCGAAACCTTCAAAGGGCAGCAGGCAGATTACGCGATCTCAGATTCGATAAAGTCGGAGGTGCAGTGGATCATTTCAGAATGGAAAATGGATGATGTACAAGCTCCTGTGTTCACAGGAAAACATCGTGAGTTATTACGACTTCATGCACCAAACTTCGGCCACGGCTTACAGGATATTGCCTTTGTGCCAGGGTTGAAAAAAAATGATCTTGATTATGGATTATTATATTTCGGATATGGAGACGGCGGCTCAAACAACATTAAACACCCGGAGCTGGGCCATCATACAAAATCTTTTCTCGGCTCTATCATGAGAATTGATCCTGCCGGAAACAATAGCCAGAACGGTAAATATGGCATCCCCGCCAGTAATCCATTCGCAAAAGAAACGGACCCGCAAATCGTGAAAGAAATCTACGCCTATGGATTCCGAAATCCACACCGTATGGCCTGGGATAAAGCCAATGGGAACAGGCTGCTGGCGACAGATATCGGAGAGTCAAATATTGAAGAGATCAATATCATCGAGAATGGCGGAGACTATGGCTGGCCTGACCAGGAGGGCAATTATGGTATTGCCACTGTGAAAGATCTGAAAACTGTTTTCAAACTACGCGAAAACAAACCTGACCTTTATAAAAAGCCTTTTGCTCAATACGATCATGTGGATGGAAACGCCATGAGTGGCGGTTTTGTGTACGGCGGTGATCTTACATTACTGAAAAACAAATACATCTTCGGCGACATTGTAAATGGCAAATTGCTATACGTAAATATTGATCCGCAACTCAAAGATTCAACTGTTTACGAACTGGAAATTATACAAGATGGCAAGGAAACAAATCTCCGTGAAATGAGCAGTACGAAACGATTGCATCTCAGGGTAAGTTATGATCAATTTAAAAATGAGTTGTACGTCATCACAAAGATTGATGGAAAGATCAGGCGGGTGGTGAAGGCATATTAAGCCACCGGCAATCAACCATCCTTTTCTTCTCGCTTTGATTTGGATTGGAGGGATGCTCCTCACGTTACCCGTGGTAACTAATGTAAAAAATCAAAAATAGTGAATTGGTCAGGTGTCTTTAGAGATTCTTCACTGTTTCACGGATAATGACAATTTATGTACACACAGGACGTTCACTTAAACTATGTATTTATTAAAACAGCTTTTCCGATTAATAAAAGTGTTTTCCCTGAGTTTAGAAAAGAATAAACTGTTGCTCTTAGGGACATTTACCATAATGTACCTGGTTGTTACCTATATTTTATCGAAGCATAAGCCTTTGTGGAACGACGAACTTTACACCTACTACATTGCGCGTCTTCCTAAAATGAATGATGTTTGGGGCGCCCTTATGTCTGGAGGTGAGCAGCTGCCACCATTTTTCTATGTTGTGACTCGAATTTCAACTTCATTATTTGGTTTAAACACTTTCGGCTTATGGATGCCTTCTATAATAGGCTTTTGGCTGATGTGCGTATGCCTGTTTGTGTTCATTGCTCGTCGAACCTCAAATTATTATGCACTGGTTGCTGCAATTTTTCCGTTAGTAACCTTTGCTTATTACTACAGCTATGAGGCTCGTCCCTACGGCCTGGTATTAGGATTCAGTTCTCTTGCTTTATTATGTTGGCAATCCATAACAATGAATCGCCTTCGGCTACTTTCTATCATTTGTCTCGCCGCGAGCCTTGCCGGCGCGCTCTCCAGTCACTACTACGGTATCTTTGCCATCTTTCCACTTGCTTTAGGGGAAACGGCCCGAACGATCCTAAGGCGGCGCATTGATGGACCGGTTTGGATGGCGTTTTGCATTGCAACTATTCCTTTAGTTCAGCTTCTGCCTTTAATTCAACAAGCACGAAGCTACTCTACTGCATTCTGGGCAAAAGCGGCATGGATGAACATTCCAGGTTTTTATAATAATCTTCTTTTCTTGTCTACGATACCTTTTCTTTTGCTGCTTTTTATCTCATGGGCCTATCAAGCTACCTCTCAAGACAAAGAGCTCAACGTAAGACTAGCGTCAAACATTAATCCGCCAATATTTGAAGCGGTGGCTGCATTCGGATTTATTATTACTCCCGTTATTTGTGTCATAGCAGGAAAGCTTATCACAGGCGCATTTACTGAACGATACGCCATTATTGCAGTTATTGGTTTTAGCATCTTAGTTACCTTCTGCGCTACCAAATTAAATGACAACAGCATCTTGGTTTCATTCTGGATAGTAATTGCGTTTGTCATGTGGTTTGGATTCTTGGCTTTCACAAATTCCTGGGCTGCAAGCCAACCTGGTCCACAAACTAAAATCCAGTTATTAAAACGCAAGGGGGTCGGGAATTTGCCAATTGTCGCAGCCGACCCACACACCTTTGTTGAGTTGGCATATTATGCCCCGGAGTTTGCACCTCGTGTCATTTATCTGGCCGATCCGGCAATTTCTTTGATTCGATTACAAACTAATAGTATAGAACAGGGAATGGTCGATCTAATTAAGCCTTGGTTTCACCTTAATGTTATAGACTATAAATCTTACATCGCTACACGCCAGGCTTTTTTGCTTTGTGGAGATCCCGGATTATATAGCTGGATAATTCCCCAGCTTTACGACGATGGAATGCAGATGGATTTAAAAGGATTTGATGGAAATATTTTGCTATTTTTAGTATCTCCACCTACGAAATCAACCGATCACCGTGTTGGAAGAACCTTTGACTAAAGCAGGGTAGCATAATTTAATTGATTTCAAAATGCTTGAGGACTCCTTAACAAACGATTTGGTTCAACCAACGCGCAACGCTTATTCTATAAGTGAATCTTTCGCTAAATGGCTAAAGAGCGAAAAAACGATGCTTTTTGCTTTGTTAGCATTTACTATGATTTCCTGGGTGCCGCGTATAGAAGGTCCGCTTGACCTTCGTTGGGACGGCGGTGTTTATTATATACTTGGAACTTCGCTGGCTGAAGGCAAGGGTTATAAATTGCTAAATGAACCGGGTGAGATAAGTGCTGTTCAGTACCCGCCTTTATTTCCGTTAATCATAGCCGGATACCAACTAATTTTGAGGACCAGCGACCCGACGATAGTCGCAGGCTGGTTAAGAGTAACCTTTTTTCTGGTTTCACTTGTATACATATCCGCGATATTCCGGCTATGCAAAATGTATCTTTCACCGCCTTATGCGTTTCTTGCAGCCCTACTTTGCCCGTTTACTTTCCACGTTTACTTTCTTTCGGATTTGTGTTTCCCGGAACTTCTTTTTAGCCTTACTACAGTACTCTTTTTTATTAATAACGGGAAAGAAAGTAGTCGCAACTCTTCCATGGCGAGTTATATTCTTGCACTAGCGGCATTCGCTTTACGCACAATTGGTTTAGCATTACTTATTGCCTGGGTGCTGGAGAGTGTGATAAAAAAACAATTTAAGAAAGCCTTACTGCGATTTGTACTTGTGCTGATTCCAGTATTATGCTGGCAATTTTACATCGCTTCTGTTGAGTCAGGTTACGGGTATAATCATCCCCAGTATTCTTACCAGCGTGACGCGTATATGTTTTATAACGTCACTTACGCACGTAACATTTCGCTGGACAATCCTTTTATGCCTGAAAACGGTAAAGCACATGTCTTAGGGCGGATACGATATAACGTCTTGAAAATTCCATACAAGATCGGAGAATCCCTGCTTGGCACTCCGTTTTGGGCAGATGAACTATCCAAGACATTCCACCTGACAAAGGACACTACGGCAATATTGGACAGGATAGAGAATGCGTCCCTCGATATAGCAGGATTAATAGTACTAACGGGTTTACTAGTAATGTTTTTTAAGAGGCAATTTGTTATCTCCATCTATGTCTTTGTTTATTTGTCGGCAATGTGTCTGGTACCTTTTACTGAACAATTCACGCGGTATTTAATGCCGGTTATACCTTTTTTGATTGTTCCCTTCGTGCATTTTTGGTTGACTGTCAAAAATGTAATGACTCGTGATAATTATTCCAAAAAGTCAAAAATCTACAAATACATCTTCGTTGCACCGATTCTTATTGTTTTGCTGTTGCAAATCGTACAATTCAAGATCATAATCTCAACGGAGCATCAACAGGTCGTATATGAGGATAAGCAACATAATGTCGTCAAATACAAAGTATTTTATGGAGACACGTTTACAGCTTTCAATTTATGCGTGCAATACATCCGTCAGCATGCCCGGGCAAATGACATAGTCGCTGCAGGCACGCCTCACTGGATCTATTTACAAACCGGACTGAAAGCAGTGATGCCCCCCTATGAAATCAATTATGCCCGCGCGCAGCAACAACTGGAAAGTGTTCCGGTAAAATACCTGATTATCGGTAAAGATGTTATCGCCAGTGAGCGATATACTGTGCCAGTGGTACAGCATTTTGCCCAACAATGGAAAATGGTTTATTCGACCCCTCGTAATGAGTGGACCATTTATCAACACATTGATCATGAATAACCGCTGAACCTGGTGTACTGCGGCTTAAACTCTCTTCCTGGAGTAACAAAAATATAGCAGGAAGATTGGTTACATATTTTAGTAAACCGGGTTTTCAACGAGGTAAAAACTGCTTTTCTCAGTTTAGGAGGGCCACATAATCGATATGAAACAAACTCAAAATACAGCAACAGATCGTGGAGAATTTCATCACGTCTTAAATAAGAACGTTGAACTTTCCGTTGTGATGCCTTGCCTGAACGAGGCAGACACGCTTCACGTGTGCATTGAAAAAGCGCAAAAGGCAATTGCTGAAAACCACATAAGAGCCGAAATAATTGTCGCTGACAACGGCAGCACGGATGGCTCGCAGGAAATCGCCAATCGCTTAAATGCGTCCGTTGTTAACGTCCGCGAAAAAGGGTATGGTAGCGCCTTGATGGGGGGGATCGCAGCCTCACAGGGAAAATTCATCATCATGGGTGACGCCGACGACAGCTATGACTTTCTTGACATTCCAAAATTCCTCGACAAATTGCGGGATGGTTTCGATCTTGTGCAGGGCTGTAGATTGCCCGGTGGTGGTGGAACCGTGAAATCCGGGGCAATGCCTTTTTTGCATCGCTGGCTTGGTAACCCCTTGTTTACCTTTCTGGCGGGGCGTTTGTTTGGGTCACCAATAAATGACGTATACTGTGGCCTACGAGGATTTACCCGCGCGCACTACGATTTCCTGGATCAGCGTTGCACCGGGATGGAATTTGCTACTGAAATGATCATTAAATCCAGTCTTTATAAAGCGAAAATGACCGAGGTTGCTATTACGCTGCATCCCGACGGACGCAAGTCTCATCCCCCACACCTGAGAACTTTTAAGGATGGCTGGCGCACACTCCGGTTCTTTCTTTTATATAGCCCGCGCTGGTTGTTTTTTATCCCGGGCAGGTTCCTCATCTTTCTTGGGTTACTATGTTATGCTATTGCACTGCCAAAATTATCACTCTATGGAGTAATTACCTTTGACGTGCAAACGTTGCTTTTTGGCAGCTTCTTTATTACCTGTGGTTACCAGGCCATCTTGTTTTTTATCTTAACAAAAACATTCGCCATCAGCGAAAAACTTCATCCTTCCAGCAGGCGTTTCAATAAATTCCAAAATATCGTTAACCTGGAAAATGGCTTAATAGTCAGCTTTATATAGTTCATTGCAGGACTGGTATTGCTCGGGATAGCGTTAAATGAATGGCGAATGGTACATTTTGGCAACCTGGATCTTTCATTTACGTTACGCCTCGTAATCCCCGGTGTAATGCTTGCTTCTCTTGGTTTTGAATCAATTCTTTTCAGCTTTTTCACGGGCCTGTTAAGAATGCCCAGAAAGTACTTGTAAACTGCAATTAATTCCTGAGAATAATCAGTAGAGATGCTAAAGGATATTGTTATCATTTTGATCCTGATATTCTTATAAGCAATTATATACAGCCCGATATTTTCAAAAGCTTCCGTTCATGCAATTTTTAGAAAATCCGATCGTGAAAATTAAGGACCACTTCAAACGTGCAATTCCCTTCCTCTTTACCATCATTCCCTGACCAGAAAACCACTGCATCTCACAGCTTCCTGATCCAATTGCCGATAGTCACTGCAGAAAACAAAAATATACTAGCAGCTATCAAAGCTAAATTTTTTGATTTGTTCTTCATGACAGTTTTTTAATTAAGTTATTCATAAAGTCTTATATGTCGCCTATCAATTATTTAAAATCAAACTAAATTAAATAGCATATAGCTACCTGTTGAACCAATTTTAAAGTGGTTATGTGCAAATGACTATTGACGGGGGTTAGTTGACATTGATCTAATTATAAGCTTAATAGCATTTGCTTTTTCTATTTCAACTATTCCATTGTCTGAAGAATTAATAAACCATTAATTATCTTTTCATTCATAAAGGATTGAAAATGGCATATTCGGATATAAAAATGAATCAATAAGATTCATATAAACTTCCATGTAATTTCCTTTTAAAATATATACGTTTCTTGTCTTCATAATTAGACATCATAATTAAGAAAATTAACGACCCAAAGAGGTATAAATGGAAAATGAAATAGCTGAAGCGTTCGGAAGGAGGAAATAAGCACAAGTAGACACACATGCATCTATCAAGTACAAACAAAGGACAAGTTTCAGTATGAATGGCCACCTGAAAGGCCACCTGTAAAACAAAAAAATATTTTAACTAATTGATTTTATTATCAATACAAGCCTTTTCTTGTGATCCGGATTGGATTCGAATGGATTGTCATAAGCACTTAATAACCAACTTAGTGGTATAATGAAATTAAGATTGGTATCCGAAAAGGTCCCCTACCCAATTAGCGTGATTTGATATGATTTCAAAGAACTAGTTGGTATAAAATTAATAAATAATGTTATACTTTGGCACTATGCTTTGACAACTAATTTGTACAATTTTCACATGGCCCAGAATACGTTTGCTATGACCAATTACTTTGACAAAAGAAGGTGCCTATGTAAAGAGTAAGCAACATGCTGAGGCATCCGAAAATTAATACAACGCAAATTTATACTAAGTTGTTGGAGAATAAGATTGGTATGGATATAGAGAATTTGGAAAAAAGATTGGTATCTGAAAGGTAACAATGTTGCCAACTTAACATTACCTACTGAGCTAAATCCGCTACAACTTATATGTAACCATCTCATGCTCGCATTGGCGCTTGCAGGTTCGAGTCCCGTCCGGTCCGCAAAACGTAAGGATTACAAGTTGTAATCCTTATTTTATTTTACACCACTTTACAGTTAGGATGCTGAATTTCAGCATTTTGTAACAATTCCTGACCGTCTCTTCATCTTATCTTTACAAAGGTTGACATATTCTTAATCGAGTAAAAAATCGAGTAACTTATGTTGTTACCTATCAAACCAATTTGCGAAAAGAAATTCTTGCGCCGGGACGGCACAAGTCTTATTTACATTCAATATTGTTTCAGCTCAGAAAAGCGTACATTATTAAATACCGAGATTGCAATTCCACCAAATTGTTGGAATAAAAAGAAGCTTTGTATCGCGGATAATCTCCCAGCTTCTATAGGAAATGTAAATCGTCTAAATAGTGAGGTAGATAGGATGATTCGGTTAGCCCAGGATATTGTTTCTTATGCAACCAGCAACAAAATTGAAGATCAAGGCGCTTTTGTAAAAAAAACTTTCAAACCAGATTTTGATACAAAAACTTTAAATATTTTAAACGTCTCAAATATCAATGTTGATCAACAGGAAAAGAAAGTTAATAAGAATTTGTACCTACAATTGGATGAATATATAAATTCCAAAGAAAAAAAGGTGAGCAAAGCGACTATCTGCGTTTATAATTGTATGAAAAAGCATTTGCAGGCGTATGAAGAATTTAGAAAGAAGAAAATAACTTTCGACAGCTTCGACTATGAGTTTTACGACGGCTTTATTGACTACCTCACTTTTGACTATGTTCAAAGACGACGAAAAACAATCATCACCGGTTTAAAGATTAATACTATTGGTAAAACCATAAAACAATTGCGCATCTTTATCAAAGATAGGGTACGCCGCAAAATTATTGCCCCAATTGATTTAACAGATTATAAAATTCCGGAAGAAGAAATTGATGCGATTTATCTTACTTATGAAGAAATAGGCAAAATCTACCAGGTAGACCTTTCAGCACTTCCTCACCTGCTTGAATATCGCAATTTATTTGTGTTAGCCTGTCTAACGGGGCTTCGGTTTTCAGATTTTTCAATCCTGCAGCCTGAAGATCTTCGAAAAGACATGCTGTACAAGAAACAGGAAAAATCAGATCATTGGGTAGTAATTCCACTTCGCAAGGAGGCAAAGGAAATATTTACCGAACAATTTAAAGACAAAATACCCACGCTTACCAACCCGGAATTTAACCGTCATATAAAAACAATTGGAAAATTGGCTGGCCTAAATCAGCGAATCAAGTTTTCCAATAAAAAGGGCAATAAAACGATTGAAGTTAGTAAGCCTAAATACGACTGGATTACTTCTCATACCGCGCGTCGTTCATTTTGCACTAATGAATTTTTATCTGGCATCCCTGTGAAGCTGATAATGAAGATAAGCGGTCATAAAAATGAGAAGGATTTTTATAAGTACATTAGGGTAACACCTGAAGAGGCAGCACAGAAGATTAAGGAACTATGGCAGGAAAAAAATAATATGAACGTTTTTGATTTTAAATTACAAAATGTAATATAATAGGTGAAAAGAACTGTATTTTCATGATATAAAGAAGCTACATGGAATATACTTCGATTTTTAAACCTTCTTGTTAATGATTTTAAATAACATACAAAAGTTCATCACAATTATATATTGTTGTTTGTTGCTGCTTTTTACTTTCGATTTACACCATACTATAAATATACCCCATGGGAAGATCACGGAGTTTATAAAGACTCTGAAAATTTAGATATAGGTAAAGATTTTCGTGGAAACTTCTATTCTATTGATACAAGGCAAATAATATTCAAAAAGCTGTATTTTGAAATTGGAGTATTAACTTTTGTTTATTTGTTGATTCTATTAACATTAAGAAAAAAGGCAATAAGTTTCAGTAAGAAAGCTACATGAAAGTTGTTATTAATATCTTTATGATCGTCAGCAAAAACATAATTTTTAAATTGTGATAACATTAGAAGGCATCATTCGGGAAGCTGTAGGGAATATTAAAGAAAATAAAAGCTTAGTATCTAAAATCCTTGATCCTCAATTGACCAACTTAAACCTTGCCTTAAGGAATGATAAGAAGAAAAGAGAGGAACTAATTAATTTAATTAAATTTATTGTTGCGTCAAATGAAAACATTCAAATTATCTCCAATCAGGAAGAACCGGATTTTATCATAATTTGGAATAATGCTAAATATGGATTAGAAATTGTTCAAGTTATTGATGAAAAAAAGAAGCAAGCTTTCGAGAAAAACGAATCATTTTTAAAGCAAATTGAAAAGCATTTTCTACAAAGATTTGGAAGTATTGAAAAATTAGTAAGCATACGATTAAAAGCTGAGATTGTTGAAATTACGGAGAAAGAAAAAAAAGCATTGCTTAATGAATTATTATCATTGTCAAATGAATTAAACATTGATTTAATCAAACTTTACAACCTTTCTTATCCTGGTAAAATGACCAAAAAAGATATGGCTGAAACTTCGAAATTGTGTTCTATCAAAATTTTTGACGCTTTTAAAAATAATTATAACGATTTCAACGACCATGAATATATTCTAAATTCAGTGACATTTCAAAAAAGTAAAGAAACTACGTTTTCAAGATTATTTGGTTGGGGCGCGGGGCCTATTTCCAAATTAGTTCTACATTTTTTGGCAGAAAAGGAAACTAAGATTGAAACCTACAAAAAAAACACAAATAATATAAAACAATGCTTATTTATGTTAATTAAGGGCTATGGTTATTCAGACTATTCATACTTCGATACCGAAATTTTAAAAAATCGCATAACGAAGTTTGATAAGGTGATTGCTTTTAATTTTTTTTCAAATGAAATATTTCATTTAAAATAACATACCTTTTGAATTCTAAGATTCCGACTAGTAAGTCCTCGTGATGTTTTTCTTCTGTTTAAATTCGATGACTTGGATATTGAGTCATGAATCTTGTGAAAGAAAATTTACAAATTTTTGTCCAAAGAAGCGCAAAGGGATTATGATAGCCTACTACCTGAGCAGCAAAAGAAATGGAGTAGCGTTGCATCCTTATCATATTATGAATACTAGCCATTGTGCTGTTCTTGTTTGCTGTTACCGGCAATAAGATATTTTTAAAGATTTGAGCTAAGGAGATTATATTGATCACCGACAACAATCTAGGATATTATTGCAATGCAAGTTGGGCGAAGTATCTTAATAATAAATCTTTAATAATGAGTATAGAAGAAATCGAAGTTTTCTTAAAGTCAAACAATATAAACGTTTCCAGATTCAAAGCAGAATTGATTCTTGAAAGAGTCGAATCTGATTTGAAAAAATTAAATAATGGTTTTTACTATCCAAAGCTGTCGAAAATCTTGATGCTTGAAAATGACGTATCATGGCACTTAGAATATACTGTGAGCGCTAGCCATTTAATTAATGAGATGTAAAACCATGAAAGTGGCAGCTTACTTGGTTGTGCATAACTAAGCCGACCCTACATCCGACAAATATTATGTGCAGCGGATCAATTGTAAAGTTAGTGTCGATACCAACTAAATTATGATTAATTCCAATTATAGTTAAAATACATGCCCAACAGCTAACAAATGTGTTCGTAGTTATTTTAGCTCCGACGGGGTCTTGGCTACTAACTTATACGTGCTATTGCTAGTAGTATTAATCTAGGCAGAATAGCCAAAATCGCTGCATTCCGGTATTTTCGTAAAATAATATGGCAATTTATGTTTGTTATGTGTATCCGATAGCGATGAAATTACACTCAACTCTGAGATATCCCAGTCTTAATTATTAACAATTTTGTTCACCTCTTGTTCAATTCTCTGGTTCTACCAGATTACAGAATACATATTCCTTTATATGAAATTGTGGGAAAGATATTAAATAAGTCTTTTTAGCCTTGTCTCAAAAATAAAAAAAATTATGTCTAAAGCTACTGCTGTCAAACCAATAGAGTATTCTGCAAAAAAATTAGCAACTAAGGAAATATTTTTTTTTAAAGATGATGAAAACAATGTTGATCAAATTTGCAGAGAAGTTTATGCCAAAAAAGACAAAATTGTTCATTATCCAACTCCATATAAAGGGAAAAACAAGTATACAACCATTAAGAAATTTACGTACCTAGGGTTTGATGGAAAACTACCTGTTGGAATTTACAAGGTTTTTACTTTTGGGTACGGCTTCACTAAAATACTATATCCACTTATCAGTTATCTAAATTCATCTTTTAAATTTGATGAGGTCATTATTGAAAAGGGAGGAAGCGATTCTATCGACACTGCCGGTCAAAAGTTGTATCTGACAGACACTAGCTTACAAAGATTGCACGACGCTTTTACTGCTTTAAAGAATAGACACGACGAAGAAAAAGAACGCGCCGTAGTGCATCAATTACATTTGTTATTTCCAAATGAAGTGGCGGCATCTGCGAAAACTTATGTAGCTGGAACTTTAACCAGCGCCTTGTCGGAGTGGGGTAATTCACTTTCAGAATTTAACGATTCTGATAAAAATGCGATTAAGGATCTTTTTGATAAATTAACACTGCTCCCCAAATTTTTTGCTGATAAAAATTTGTCAAAAACAAAGGAGATCATCGATAACAAATTTATACAAGGCGCCTTAGATGAATTTAATGTTCTTTTAGATTTCAAAAGCGACACCACTACTTTGGAAAAAAAATGGCAAAGCTACTTAAAGAAAAATAGCTGGATCTTTTCTACGCTGTTTGCTCAACCGGTAATACTATACAAAGACGAGGCCTACGTGGGTGGAAAGTCTATCGACAATTCAAATGGGAAATACAATGACTTTCTAATAAAAAATGGTCTTAGTAATAATGTTTCTTTCGTTGAGATCAAAACCCATCTAACTGCAGTTATGGAAGGAAAGGCCTACCGAGGAAATGATGTTTTTAGTTATTCAAAAAACCTGTCAGGTTGTATTTCACAAGTGCTAAACCAGCGGGACAATTTTCAGAAGGAATTTTTTTCATTCTCGCACAAAAACAATGATGTTCAGACCTTTAATTCCAAAGCACTAATTATTATCGGACAGTTTTCAAATTTAAGTGTACAGCAAAAAAGTGCATTTGAGCTTTTTCGATCGAATAGCAAGGATGTAGAAATCTTAACATTTGATGAATTAGGTATTAAGATTGAAAGCCTGCTTAAAATTATGACAGGAAAGGTATAGGTATGATCTAAAATTTTTTATTGTCCTGTAATTTTAGATCCAATCGATTCAGCTATGATAATTGTCTTGAATATTTTTAATAATTCATTTGAGCGATAGAAGAAATTTTAGTCTGTAATGCCGACGAGCAACCCGCAAGGAATTGTCATTTGATGAACGTGAGATGCCCGCTAAAAACTTACGGTTTGGACCGCAACCTCAGGAGATTATGATTTGTGGGCAGTAATTCATTCAATCCTTGATGGCACAATGCTAAAAATGCACAACATGTCGCTTAGTATAATGCATGAGGCGGTATATATGCCGTGTCATACTTTAATCTATATTCTGCTATCACAAAGAAACATTGTCGATGTATAGAAAAGGCCAAGTCTGAAAATATTGCTGACTGCCTGGTGCTCGACCAGACTTTTTATCTAAAAAAAAATACATAAAAAATAAAGCTTTTATGTCCCAGAGTTTTGAAATAATCGGCACAGTCCTGGCTGCTTTTATATTCGCATTAGCCCTTAACTCATCAAAACATATTAGCCTTTAAAATTTAGGTGCAGCTGTTGTCAAAGATTAAGTTCAAGCCCTAGGACAGCTTCGTAAGTAATCCTCAACCGTATCAAGTGCATTTCAAGAGTGCAATCTTGTCTTACCAATCTCACCTATTTCTGTTATCCGGTACTTACGATTAACTACTGTTCTCGAATTGCAGTATATATTTTTTGCTGATGTGCCTGGAGTAAATTTTACTTTTTAATTATAAGGTGGCTTAATCCCTGATCATTCAACACCCGTTCCATCTCAAACTGAATAATATCCTGCACGTCCTGCTTAATCTGCAAATAATTCCTCTGTACCATTGCATTATCAAGCTTCCGGATAATGGGTATCTCCTTGTAACTATACTGCTCCTGCTTCAGCGCATCATGATCATTCAAATCTCGCAATGAAAAGTTTTCAGTTCGATTTTATCATCCGGATCATCTGCTACCATTCCAACGAATTCCCCGGAAGATAGTGCCGAAATTTTAGATGGTGGTACTGCAGATTCAAGTTGTTTGGAGCGGCTTATTGATGTGTCAGCGCTGTTAATTGAATGGCTCTCTCGGTCTTGCATAATTTTTCCGAAACGCTCGCTGAGTTGCTTGGCTGTATCGCCAGTTACCTGTCCGCTAAGAATATTTCCGGTGATATTCATGATGACGTCAGCCTGTTCTTTTCCGTAATCTTTTCGCAGCTGGCTAAAGTCCTGAACACCTAAACACGTGGCTACTTTATTGCTTTGGGCAGTCGCAATTAGGCTATCCATATTGTTAAGATAAATTGTCGGGAACTCGTCAAAAATGAGGCTGCACTTTTGTTTTCCTTTCTTGTTTACCAGCTTAACCAGGCGCGTTACATACAGTGATAAGACGGCTCCATATATCTGTATTTTTTGCGGGTTATTACCCATACAAACAATTTTAGGCCTGTCGGGATTATTTATATCCAGCATAAAATCATTACCAGAAAGCACATAATATAATTGCGGAGAAGAAAGCCTGGCCATCGCTACTTTGGCGGCGGCAATCTGGCCTTCCAATTGTTCCATTACATCATTGAGATAAGCGTTTACAAACGGGTTAATCAATACATCGATTTCTTTTTCGGTCCTCAGTACGGTAAACAAACTATCATAATCAACCTGCATTAGCTCTATAACATGCGGCAACGTACAAAATTCCCCGTTCTTGTATTTTCGTAAGTACCAGATAATTGCCGTTAGAAAATTAATAGGCGATTCAACAAAAAAATCTCCCTGCCGCTTGATCCATTCCCGGTTTAAACCCATGAGAATAGTTCTGGCTGATTCGGCCGCATCAGTGATATCGCTCATGGTTGAATGGTCCAGCGGATTACAGCGGTGGCTGCGAGTAAGATCATCAAAATTGATTACAAAAAACTGTGGTTCTACCGGGTATTTAATCTTGTACTTTAACCAGGTGTTATATACGATTCTGGAAAGATCATCAAATTTGAAATCATAAACGAACATGGTAAATCCCTTCTTGATATGCTGCGTTATAACGTGCCGGATCACGAAATACGATTTGCCTGATCCGGGGGAACCCAGGACCATAACCGCCCGAAACGGATTAATAATATTGATCCAGCTTTTACGTCTCTTTCCTTTCAAATTATACTGTGCCTGCAGATTAATTGAATACTCGTTTTGAAGCAGCCTTTCTTCCTGCGAAAAGGTTTCATTTTCCTTATTGAAAATGTCTTTGCTTTTTAATCTCAGCTTGATTACACGGGATATTAGTGTACCACCGGATAACACCAGCATAAAACCAATAGCTGTCATACTCATATATATAACAGCAACTGTGGTTAAAGGAAGTTTTAGTGATAGGGTAAAGTAACTAACAAAATAAATCATAAGACCGATACCGAGGTAAACCAGGGATTTCTTATAACTTAATTTATCATCCTTCCTCCCCCTTGCTCCTAAAAGCGAGATGAGTAAAAATCCCAGCGCGAAGAGTTTTGATTTATTAAAAGGCTAAAATAATCCTGTATTATTAATATTGCTTATTAATCTATTGGTAAGTGTTGATGTAAGGTGCCAGTCTTCAAAAGCAGTAAAGCAATAATAATAAAAGTGCAATCCTAAAATGGTAATACTGATCAGCCTGGTCATGTCCAGGATCTTTCTCAACGCCTGTTCATTTTCACCTGTATGCATGGACATAATTTTGATTTATTGATTATTTGAAATGTGTTTCCGTTTCTTTCTTTTTGTTTTCTTAAGTTGATGCGGGAGGTAATTACCGGTTTGAGTTGGTTCTAAGAGATTATCTAAGGGACTGGGCACATTGTATCTAATCAGTGGGTCGTTCTCAAATACTTCCCGTTGCTGTATGTCCTTGTTTTGATAGCTGCCTTTCAAAATTGATTGCTGCTCTGCAGTGTCGTCGTGCTGCAATTTCTGTCCTACCTGACATCTTTCTTGCAGCGCGTTAGCGCTATATTGTTTTCCCAAATCACTGCCATTAAACACACATTTTGTTTGGTGGTCGACATATGTAACACCATAAATGATTCCATTATCATTCTGCCGGATAACTAGAACAATTCCTTCTTTTTCTATTGTCTTACCCAGACTTTGAATAGAATGATAGGAGTTCTTCAACAGGGCTAAATCAATGGCATTCTTAACCCTGACTTTGTGAGGTTGCCTGGCTGTTTCATTTAATTTAAACTTCTCCTGCAAGTACTTTAAAGTCGGCTTGTTATATAAATCACTGGCTTTGATGGGAACTCCTACCTTATTTCCATCGGTATCTAATATGCGGTAAACAAGGCCGTTGTTTTGGATGACGCGTGAGTTTTCACTTCCCCTGTCTACCATTACATTATATTGCTGAAGAATCGCTTTTAATTCCGGTAACGAAGCATATTTATAACTATTCAGTACAGCATCCAGCACATTTGTAATAGCTCTTTTTGTCTCTGATTTTCCATACTGAACCTTTTGTACATTGACCGGTTTAAGTTCGTAAACCTGCCTTCGTTTTTTGTCAGTCGCCTTTACCAACCCAAACGATTCTTCGATTTCTTTTCGTGCGGTTTCTGACTGGTTACGCCCAATATTCTGCATATCTATTCTGGTACCATCGGGTCTTACTTTAACGGAAACGATATGGATATGAGGATGCCCCGCATCATGGTGTTCATATACTAAATAGGGTTGCTTTCCGAAACCTATTTTGCTCATATATGTATCTGCAATTTCCCTTAATTGATCAAGGGAAAGATTTTCTGAACGATCGAAATTGAGGGAAATGTGGACGCTGTTGCGGGTTACATTTTGATTCAACGCGGCTTGATTAAGCAGCCTATTTAACTTGTTAGTTATGGTTAGATATTCAACATCCCTTGGATAATTACCAGCCAAAATACACTCGGCTTTTCCCTCTTTAACCTTTTGGTCATTATAATTAAAAATGCGGCGAATGGAGGATCCAGTTTTGATTATTGCAACCATTGGTCAGCTATTTTATTGATGTGATTTTTGATTTCATCTATCTTATTAAGCGTGGTCTGTTTTTCCAATTCATAGGTGATCAGCCAGCTTCGAATTTCCGAAAGCTGTGTAAGCGAATGCAGTTTCTTAACTGCTTGATTGAAGTTATTCCCGATGCTGTTTAATTCACTTCTAAGCTGCATCATCTCTGTCATAAAGTCATCTAAGGATTGGTTCCTGTAAGTGGATACTACCGGTTTACCAAGTAATATCTTACGCGAATAGTCACTTATTTTTCGGCAGGTGGTTTTACTAAAGTGTTTATGAAGCCTGGCGTATTCATCTTCCTTCAGTCGAAGATGGAGCCACTTCGTTCGATTGTTATTTTGTTCACTCATCACTATTGTCATTTACATATTTATGAATATTTTCTTTCTAGTTCACCGCCCACGACTTCGGAGTAAGGGGCGGCCAGATTCGGTTGTGATACAACCGGACATCTGGCCGATTGCTGAAAAGAGGCAATCTTCTGGATTTCCATACGTCTTTGATGTCTCTCGTGGTCATTAGGATTTTTAAGAGTCTTTTACATTAATATCCTTCTGACGTTCATTCATTGTTCCCTATCAAAGATTGATTTAAAAGCTATCAAATTGCCGTTCCATGTTTTCCAATGTTTACCAACCAATCATTAAGATCTTTATAATGTTTATAAAGGGAGCTTTCATCTTTATATTTGTCATTGATAGCAAAAGCTTTCTGACTGAAATTTTGTCCGGTGGAATCACGGTCTAAGTAAAGCCTAATCTTATCATGATTTTCCATAAATGGTCGTGCCCTTTGAAACATGGAAACAGAATTTAAGATCATAAAATCCATGCGAAGCTGTTCTTGGTTCTGATGAATAGCCATGAAAGAAAGAAAGTCGAAAAAACCTTCGAAGACGCCAACTTCTTTTGCCTTATTGTCTATCGTTGTAATATTTTTGGGAGAACTGCTTCCTTTGAAATAACGATTGCGGATTTCATATCCGCCAGAATCATTTTTGAAACCGATCCCGTAATAGACTTTATTGTTTAATTCGTATCGTACTTCCCGACAAAATTTATCAGCAATGTCAATAGGTATTCTTCTTTCCTGCAGGTAGTTTAACAATCCAAAAGAGCCCAACACGAAATCACCCAGTACAATTAATTTGTGTTCAGTCAATGACTCTTTACTTTGATGGATGACTGGCTTTTGAAAGGAAACATTTCCATTAATCAATTGCAGAAATTTCCCTACCGTGCAGTTGAATTATGGCTGATCATTATTTTCCATCCTCCTTTTATTGCTTCACCATCCGTGTCTGTTTCGCTACTTTGCGATAGAAAATGGTGAGGAATAAATAAGAATAGTATTACAAGTAACCTTTTTCATGTTGGTTTTTGTAAGAGTGAAAGATGCAGGGAACGATCCCTGCATCTTTAATTATTATGCGTTTAAATGTTTACTGCAAGCCTCAGCACAGGCTCTGCATGCTTCTGCGCATTTCCTGCAATGTTCCATTCCCATTGCTGTATGTTTTTCACATTCTTCAACACATGCGTTACATACTTCAGCACATTCTGATTCCGGGCTTCGGATGAATGAACTAAGGCACCTGAAACTTTGTGATATACAGAGTGCACACCACCAGATAAAAGTAGTGGAAGGCAAAGGTGGCAAGGAGAGGATGACGCTGCTTCCTAAACATTTGCTGGAACCACTGCGCTGTTATTATAAATCTTACCGGCCCAAGATGTATTTGTTTGAAGGACAGGTGCCCGGCAAGCCGATGCATGAAAGAAGCATCCAGCATTTTTTGCAAACTTATGTCACTAAAATTGGGCTTGGCGGCAAAGATTATTCAGCACATACGCTTAGGCATTCATTTGTCACACACCTTTTAGATGACGGTACCGACATCCATGCCATAAAGGAATTGCTGGGCCACAGCAACCTGAGCACGACTATAGTTTACCTGCATCTGCAACAAACCAAGCGGGCAGCCATCCAATCACCTTTTGATGCAGTAATGCAAACCGGGTCATGAGTGGGGTTATGGAAGCAGGTGAATTGCAACAGATTTTTAACCACACATCCGTAAAGCGGTGCAACAGTTACAGTTAACAGATTTTTAAGCAACTCTACGAGTGCCATACTGTTGCGCTGGGCATGCATCACTATCGGTGTAACGACCCCGATTGTAACCACCTGCATCAGCAATACCATAGCTGCGGTAACCGTCACTGTCCTAACTGTGGCGGCTTGAAAAAGGAGCAGTGGGTGGAGAACCTTACCGCCCAGCTTTTTGCTACCAGCTACTACCACGTTGTGTTTACAGTACCTCATGAGTTCAATGCTTTAATATTGGGCAATTGTAGGGAGTTGTTTGCTTTATTGTTTCAATCAGCCTCGGTGACGTTGTTACAGTTTGGTGCCGACCCTCAATACCTTGGTGCTATATGTGGCATCACATCGGTATTGCATACCTGGGGACAGGACTTAAGCTTTCACCCACACCTGCACTGTATTGTAAGTGGAGGTGGAGTAAAAGATAGTAACTGGGTAGCGGCAAGGCGAAGCAACGACAAGTTTCTCTTTCCGGTGGCTGCGATGAAAAAAGTTTATAAAGGCGTTTTTTTAAAAAAGTTGCGACAACTTCTTACCGGAGAGCAGTTAAAAACCGGAGGTCTTGATGTAGACAAAAGCATCAAAAAAGCCGGGTATAAAAACTGGAACGTCTACGCTAAAAGTCCCTTTGGCAGTGTGGCTTCGGTGATAGAATATCAGGGCCGTTATACACACAGAACAGCCATTACAAAACACCGGATTGTAAGCATCACCGAACACAGTGTTACATTTAACTACAAGGATTATACAGACAACAGCCGGCAAAAGAAGATGTCCTTAAGTACGGTTGAATTTTTACGCCGGTTCGAACTTCATTTTTTGCCAAGAGGTTTTGTAAAAATAAGGCACTATGGTTTTTTGCAGAATCATGGTAAAACTACCCGGCTTAATGCAGTAAGAAAAACCATGGGTTTGCAGCCGCTGCCTCCTGTCATAAAGATACCTGTGTCGCAGCGCATGCTGGAGCAGTATGGCAAAGACATCAGCCAGTGTCCAAAATGCCATAAAGGTACACTCGTGCTGGTTGCCATTGTGTATCCAAAAGCACTACCGGTAAGCCTCCAGAATCATATCAGCAGCGTAGAACAACCGACACTGAACAATAAATCATCACCATAAAAATTACCCATCGTTTACAATGAATTAGAATAATTAACGGTTAACAGACAACCATGTTAACTAGCATTGATGGGTAGGGGAGCGTATGTCCAGAATTTAAATAAAAATATTCAACTCCCGTCATTGCTAGCAAAACTGACATAAACCAGTGCTAACCAATTTACAGGAAGCTACTAATCTACTATAGAAGTGAAACACCCCGATAAGGCGTCGGTCAACAAACAATAACCGCAAGCCCCCATTCAAAATTTTTAATGGGGGTTTACTTTTGGGGGCTTGCGGCTATTGTTCTTAATGTTAGCTGCATACCCTTCTTTGAGTACGCAAGTGTCAATTTAGTTTAGTTAGTTTTTCGCTCAAATTCCAAAGTTGTAAGGCAAGTTTGGTGTCGTATGAAGACTTTGAAGAAGTAATTTGATTTTTCTTGTCATAATATTTGCCGCTAATGCCGTCAACCTCGTTTGAAGTGGAAAGATAAATTGCGGTCTCTGCACCTTCTTCTGTGCTTTTAGTCATAAGGACTGACATCAGGCGTAAAATGATAGATATAAATCCTCCTGCGTTTTTCCCTAATTCAGATTTTGTAAATCCAGGCTTTACAGCATTAACAGTTACACCACTTCCTTTTAAACGCCTGTCAAGTTCGTAGGTAAATAAAAGATTTGCAAGTTTTGAACGATGATAGGCTTGTATCATCGAATACTTTTTTTGACCTTGCCAGTCTTCTATATTTTTTTCCTTTACACCACTATGAGTGGCTGAAGAAATATTTACAATTCTTCCCGGATTGCTTGATTTTAGGATGTCGAGTAATAGATTAGTCAGTAAAAAATAGCTTAAATGATTTAAGGCAAAAGTCATTTCAATTCCATCAACTGTCGTAATTCTTTTGCTAAAGACTGCTCCAACATTATTTACTAACAAGTCAAGACGATTATATTTTGATTTGAATACAATTACAAGTTCTCTAATACTTTGTTGAGATGAAAGGTCAGTCAGCATAAAAAAGACATCAGGATTTTGTGTTTTCTTCTTAATAACTTCAAGTACTTCTAATCCTTTTTGCCTACTACGACCAACCAAAATAGTAACGAAACCTTGTTTTGCGATAGCCTCTGCTGTTACCGCTCCCATCCCACCGGTTGCACCCGTAATTATTGCTACTTTCTTTTCCATGGTTATTTGCTTTTAAGTTTTTTGCAAATATCAGAATACAGGAAAATGGAAAATAGTAAAAAGGAGAACTATCTATTTGTAGAACATTTCTGCAAAGTTATTTTTGGCTTTCATGTAGGCGTATGGCGTAGATCCTGTAAAGCGCTTAAAATCTTTTATAAAATGAGATTGGTCGAAATAAAAGTCATAAAAGTTTAAATCTTTACCTGACTTTGTTGATTGTAATAAAGTTTTATATAAGTATTGAAATCTTGTAATTGAAGCAAATAGCTTAGGGCTTACCCCTATTTTTTCTAAAAACTTAATATCTAAATAACGTTTTGAGTAACCCAATTTTTTACAAAGTTGATTGATGTTTATATTGCCTTTATGTTGGTAGATATAGGAAACTGCAAACTCAATAATTGTGTCGTTATGATTATTGGAAGAAATTTTATACGCTAAAAAGTCTTGCAGCATTTCAATTTTTCTCTTCAAACTATCTTCTTGATTTAATCTATTTTGTAAATCGGATGGGTAGCTCCCTAACAAGTCGTTAAGTGAATATATTTCATTAGTTAGTTCATTTAATGGGCATTTAAAGATTTTGCTTGCTAGTAATGGTGAAAAATCAATCCCAATCATACTGATATTTTCACTGCTGCTTAATGTTACTGGCTTATCCATCAAACCAGCAAATGTGATTGTATTAATCTTTGCAGTGTTTTCTTTGTTGTTAGCCGTTTTTATATTTAATTCGCCTAAGACCGGAAGTAAAAATTTAGGTCGTCCGGTGGGAACACCTACATTCATTTCTTGTGACGGAATGCCACTGACACTTTCAATTGTCCAAATCGAATGAACTAAATGAGAAATAGAAGGCAATATTTGGTGTCGTTTTAGTAACATTGCAATTTTCTGGTTATTCTGTGAGGGTTGCCGCTAACGTCAGACTGTGAAAAAACTCCTGCCGTCAAACAAATATACACACAATGTTAATAAGGCAAATGGCGTATGATTTTTGTAATTATTGGGCATGCAATTCATACAAGGAAATAACCGCTATCAAACATTCTTTACCACATTGGAAGAACAGGTAGATGCTGATAATGCCGCAAGACTCATGGATGCATTTGTTAACAAACTGGACCTGCAAAAATAGGTTTTACTAATACCATACATAAGAGCGAGGGTCGTCCGCCTTATGCACCCGTTGTGCTATTAAAACTTTATTTGTACGACTATCTCAATAGAATACGAAGCAGCTGGAGGCTTGAAAAAGAATGCATCCGCAACATTGAATTACAATGGCTGCTTCAAAGCCTGCAGCCAAATTATCATACCATTGCCGACTTTCGCAAGCGAGCATGTAGTGCCTTTACAATCTATGTTCACGTTGTATGTTCAGTTCCTCAGTGATGCAGGTCTGCTGGGTAAAACAACTATTGGCATAGACGGCAGCAAGTTTAAAACCGTGAACAGCCGTAAGAATAATTACAATCAAAAAAAGATAGATAAGCATAAACAGTTTATTGAAGAGAAGACCAATAAGTATTTACATGAATTAGATCAATTGGATACGCAGGAAAACACTAAAGCCGGTGATGAGTTGCAAATAAAGAAAGAACAGATAACCCAGGGTCTTATCAAATTAAAAAAACGTACTATTAAATATGACACCCTTCAGCAACAGTTGGATAATACAACAGACAAACAAGTAAGCACCACTGATCCTGACAGCCGCAGCATCCTTACTGTCAAAAACATTGTAGAAGTAGCTTACAACGTACAGAACGTAGTGGATGATAAGCACAACCTGATTGTACATACGAGAGGCCACCAATACTAATGATATCAGGGCATTACATGAAGCAGCCACACAAGCCAAGGAAAATTTACAATTGAAAAAAGAAGATACCCTGATAGTACTGGCAGATAAAGGCTATCATACCGGAGTGGAACTGCAGCAATGCCAGGATGATAATATGATAACGCATGTGGCATATAAAGAGCAACCCTCGGTTAAACATATAGCTAATGAATTTTTAGCGGAAAGCTTTGGCTAAGATAAGGCTACAGATACCTATAGGTGTCTGAGCTGATGCTATACTAACGTCAACGGACACCTGGCACAGTAAAAAGGATGAAGTGGGTGAGATAATTTATCAGTTTAAAACTTACCGTACTGACGCCTGCAAAACTTGCCCGTTAAAAAATCAATGCACTGTACTTGACAAACGTATTATCCAGCGTAGTGAATACCAGGATGCAGTAGATGTAAATGATAACAACATCAGACAAAACCCACACTATTACAAACGAAGGCAAGCCATTTGTGAACATCCCTTTGGAACGATTAAACGTCATTGGGGTTATACCTATACATTACTAAAAGGTTTGCAAAAAGTAAATGGAGAAATGAACCTTGTTATGTTCTGCTACAACTTTATGCGAACTAAAAACATCCTGGGCTTTGAAAGAATGATGCTGGCAATACAAAACTGGTTACCGGATTACAATAATGTAGCCGGCTCTCTTAAAAAAGCTATTATGAGAACCATATACAGCCGAAATGAGCAACCGGTTTTTAAAAGATCATACCCATCGTTTTCTATGAGGGCTGCTTAAATGAATCGCTATCGCTTTTAAACGCAGCTATAATAGCTATTTTTCCAACTTTTCAAAGTATTTTCACAGTCTGACGTTGGATGTCACGGTCTATAGAATGGATTAAAACAAATAAAAAGGCAACCCGGAAAGTAGTAGATGTAAAGCGAAACCTTAAAAATAAGGAAGAAGTATTCAATATGCGCTGTCTTGCCTTCAGGACACATTTTGAATTATTTGATAAAGAGTGGTATCTATCTATAAAACCTGAATGGGTGTTTTTATGGTGTGATTTTAGAGTATCAGCATTAGCCTACAAAAATATACAGTGGCTGAAAAAAACTGAAAGGAATATGCATGTATTTAACCACTTCAACTTTATTCTCAGATACCTTCAACCACCTGCTTCGCAATCTATGTTTGATGAGTATAGGAATTATCCATTTTTAAATATTGGACAAATAGAGAAGTTTGATTTTGCCCCGATTGTGCCGGATAACATTTGGGTAAATCTGGAAGAGCAAGGAACACAAAAGAAATTAAATGACGAAAACGGTAATGTTGACCTTTTTGGATTATGAAAGCTGAATATCTACAGGAACCATTTCTATTTTTCGGTAAGGGTAAGAGTATCTGCCCCAGGGAAGGTATTGCCGGATTAAATGTGTATGATACCGTGCAAGAAGCAAGAAAAAACCAATTACTAATTGGCATAGTAGGTATAGAAGATGATGTGGAAAATTTGAAAGGATGGTTGAAACGATTTGAAAGTTTTATTCCTGCTAATCCTAAAGGCAAACAAAAAGGTCTTTTTAAATCATTCCCTGGCTTTAATCTTGATCAGGGATTTTGTGCCCAATTCATATATGGGTCAAACTTTGAAAGAATACTATCTCCAAATGATATAAAGAAGATATTGAGTGAAAAAAATCATGGACAACAAATTATAAATGCTGTTGATATTTTTAATGAACATATAAAGTTCTTGTCAGATATCAAAAATTGCGACGTGGTGATATGTGTTATTCCCAAGTCATTTGAGGGGAAAGTTGTAAAAGAAAACAAAGACGATGAGCCAGTTGAGACCACTGCAGAAGATACAGAAGAGCCGGAATTAGAATTAAACTTCAGAAGGGCATTAAAGGCAAAAGCGATGCAATGCAACACGCCTATACAATTGATACTGGAATATGTATTGCATGATAATAATAAATCCCAGGATGCAGCTACTAAAGCTTGGAATTTTTGCACTGCCCTTTACTACAAAGGGTTACAAACTATTCCCTGGAAATTAGAAGTGGATGAAAACCGTCCGAAAGTTTGCTTTGTAGGTATTGGTTTTTATAGAAGTAGAGATAAGAAAACAATTCAGACAAGCTTAGCTCAGATTTTTAATGAAAATGGGAAAGGTGTAATTCTTAGGGGAACCCCAGTAATTGAGGATAAGAAAGATAGAAAACCCCATCTGACCTATGATCAATCAAATTCTCTTCTAAAAGATGCTTTAAACAAGTACAAGTTTGCCACAGGTTCAATGCCAGGAAGGCTTGTGCTTCATAAAACCTCTAAATATTATGATGATGAATTGGATGGTTTAGAACAGGCAATGACTGAATTAGGAATTACAGAATACGACATTGTAACAGTAATGGAAACAGACCTGCGATTTTTTAGAAATAATTTATATCCACCAGTAAGAGGATCTTTATTTTCATTAACAGAGACCAGACATATTATTTATACCAGAGGTTCAGTACATCAATATCAAACATATCCAGGTATGTATATACCTGCCCCACTGGAGATAAGAATTGTAAGTGCTGTATCATCCGTAAAAACGGTTTGTAGAGAAATTCTTGGATTAACAAAAATGAATTGGAATAATACTCAATTTGACAACAAGTACCCGATTACAATTGGATGTGCAAGAAAGGTTGGTGAGATAATGAAGTATTTGGATGAAAAGGATACACCTAAAGAATCTTATGCCTTTTACATGTAAACCTAATATTTGGGATGCCTGAGCAACAAAATATAGAATATAAACAATCCTGGCGGGACGAGTTTTTGAAATGGATATGTGGCTTTGCTAATGCGCAAGGCGGAAAAATTTTTATCGGTATAGATGATAAGGGAAATATTACTGGAGTAGAAGATTATAGTAAGTTAATGGATGATATTCCTAACAAGGCAGTCAATCATTTAGGTTTGGTTGTCGATGTGAATTTACATCACAAATCTGGCAAGCACTATATTGAAATTGATGTGCCTGTTAGCAGCGTGCCGGTTTCTTATCATGGCGCTTATCATTATCGTAGCGGTAGTACCAAACAGGAATTAAAGGGAGCACCACTGCATAATTTTTTGCTAAGCAAAATTGGATTGCCATGGGAGCGGCAATCAGTAGCCGGAGCGACTTTAGAAGATATTGATGAAGAAATAATAAAATCTTTTATCCAGAAGGCATCTGCCAAACAGCGCATTTCCGGAAATGCTGTTCATACCGATACGTCAACTTTTTTAAAAAATCTTGACCTTATAAATGAAAAAGGTGAGTTACTAATGGCAGCTTTGCTTTTGTTTGGCAAACGTCCGAAGAAATATGCTCCTGCAGCTTACTTTAAAATCGGTCGCTTTGGGAAATCACATAGTGATTTAAAATTTCAGGATGCTGTTGAGGGCAATATTTTGAATATGGCAGATAGAATTATAGAGGTACTTAACGCTAAATATTTAGTCCGCCCCATTTCTTATAAAGGGCTGCAACGAATTGAAGGACTTGAATATCCAGAATCAGCATTACGTGAAGCAATCTTAAATGCAATTATTCATAAGGACTATTCAGGTACTACCGTTTTTTTAAGTGTCTATGATGACCGGCTAATGATTTGGAATCCTGGCGAGTTACCCGGCTCTCTTACGGTTGATCTTCTTAAGAAAAAACACAGCTCTCAACCGCGAAACCGACTAATCGCTGACATATTTTTTATGGCAGGCTATATAGAATCGTGGGGACGTGGAATAGACATCATGATGAACGGATGTAAAGAATATGGACTACCAGAACCTCTAATAACTGAAGAACAAGGAGGCATTTCCGTTATTTTCTTAAAGGATATTTATACAGAGGAATATTTAAAATCGTTTAATCTGAATGAACGGCAGACAAGAGCAATATTGTACATAAAGGAAAACGGAGAAATAACTAATGCCATATATCAATCCATTAATAAGATCAGCAAGGCGGCTGCAACTAAGGATTTATCGAATTTAGTTGCCCAGAACTTGATACGAAAAGTTGGTACAACGGGAAAGGGTACTAAATACATGCTACCTCCAAAGGGCTTGTAAAGGGCTTAAACGGCTTGCTAACGGCTTAAATAGGGAGGTTATGTGTAATTAAGTAGTTAAAAATCATCAAATAAAGTGTAAAGATGATAAGCCAAAAAATTAAGAGGCTGTCTCAAAACAAGAGACCGCCTCTTTTTATTTCAAAACTGTTAGCCATCTAAACGATTTTCAATGCCTTCATTTAGTGTTGCAACAGCCTCTTTTAGTCTTTAAATCTTTTATAAAAATTTATCTGGCTCCCTAAAGAGGGATCATAAGAGGGAAAATATTCAATAAATCCAAATAGCTGAAGTTCTTTAGATAGCAGTACTATATCTATATAAATGATCCTCCCCGATCCGCCACATATTTTGCGGCATGCTGCATAGTAAAGAAAGCGCCTTTGGTATTAATACCAAACATTTTATCGTATTGGTCTTCAGTAAAATCGGCAACCGGTATACTTACCAATTCCACCCCGGCATTCACTACCACAATATTTATTTTACCGAACGCCTGCATTGCAGTTTCAAAAAGGCGCGCGTAATATCGGCTGTACTTGCTACATTGCATTGTACGGAAAGTGCTTTTTTTCCAAGACCTTCAATTTCTTTTACTGTCGCATCGGCTGAAGTCTTATCTTCAGTATAATCGATGACTACATCAGCTCCTAATCCCGCATAGAGTAAAGCAATCGACTTTCCGATTCCTCTCGTCGATCCGGTGACCAGCGAAACTTTATTACTTAAATCAGTCATGGTGAAAAATTATGATTAAAATTAAAAGCATACTTATCATTTTCGGACGCCTGCTTAAGCGAATCTTTATATTTTTTTGGCTTAATAGAATGATGCTTTTCGAACAAACGGGTAAAATGGCTGAGGTTTGAAAACCCAACTTTATAACCTACTTCAGAAACTGTGAATTGATTCAGCAGGAAGGCGGCTTCATCCATGCGTTCTGCCTGGAAATAGTTGTATATGCTTTTACCGAATATCTGACTGAACAGTTGCTTCAGTTTGGATTGGCTCATACTTGCCTGGGCTGCGAGCTTTGGCAAGTCCGGTGTGACGCTGAAGTCTTTAAGTATTTCGGTACGAATGCTGTAGATAATCGCTGCATCTTCCGGGTTTACGAATACTGTCTGCTTTGTATCGCGGGAAAGCAGTTTGGAGAAGAGAAGGTAAATGAGCTCCAGCGTTTTTGCATCGTACAGTAAATGCGAAAGCTGTGTGGTTGGCTCAATGACGCTTAGGTGCTTTAAAGCCCGTTCCATATCCAATGTCATTCGCTCGTGGAATACAAAATATTTATTGCTGCTGATCATTTGCTCAATTGGCACGTCTTCGAGGCCTGATTTTATTAGTTTTCCAATTGTGGCCCGTTCAGTGCCAATAACCATAAACAGAATTATCTGGTTGGCTGGTATGGTAAGTTCAGTAAAAAAATTTGCTGTTCCGAATTCTACCTCGCATCCTTTAGGGTTCTTGAATAATGACTCAGTGATTGTTCCATTCGTTTTTGCCGGAATTCTTCTACAATCAAACTTCATTGTAAGCGCTACAGAAAAAGCGCTGACTTTTCTCTTTAAAATCAATTCCTGTTTCAGCACATATTTATGCACGCACAAATACAAGCCATTATTTAAATAGACCTCCTGGATAAAACCATCGCCAAGCATATCAGGCAGTTGAACACGGTCGTTTATGGCTTTTATTCCAAAGTGCTCACCAAATGCCTTTGCGAAATGAAAATCGGCACAAACCTCAAATTCAAATGTTACTGCCATACCATTCAACTATTTATTATTTTCGCTAAGAGAAATAGTTTCAAAAGAAGCTTTCAAATTAAAACTGATTTTGAAATGCCTTATACAGAGCGATTTCAAACTAAAAACATCTTAAGTTACGCCAGCAGTATCGCTTTCAATGTTAATTCGACATTTCCTCAGCATAGTTTTGATAAGTGCGTAACGGTCGTCCCAGCAGTGCAATCACTTTATCCACCATACCACGCGTAGCTACCATCCCCTCCCGTTGAAAGCCCGCGAACATTCTTGTAACATCATATGCCATATTACCCGGCATTTTCTTTTTGAGCTGTTTCTCGGTAACCATCAAATCATCACCCGGGTAAATAATTTTTTTGTTCAAAACGTCAGACCACGTTTTAATTGCAGATTCGGCAGTGATGACATCAGGTCCATGTATTTCGATTAATGCTGGTGGCAGTAATCCGGCGGCTGTGTCGCGCCTGATAAGCTCCAATGCAGCAACTTCCGCAATATCCCGCGCATCTACCATTGAAACGCCAAGGCTTCCAATAGGCATCGGATAAACATGCGTTTTGGTAACAGGTTCGCCATCGTTTTGAAAAAAGTAATTCGGGCGGAGGATAGTGGCAGGTATTTGAAATTTTTGAAGCATTAGCTCGGTAGCATATTTGGCACTAGCGTGCGGGCAATCCAGAAAGGTGTCTGCATGAAACATGGAAAAATACACAACACGCTCGATTCCTGTCTCAACCGCAAGGTCAATCGTGAGCAATGCCCTGTTAAGCTCATCTGCGACTACGGGATTAAGAACAAACAGAGTATCTATACCTTTGAATGCTTCACGCATCGTTTCCGGATCTGTTATATCGCCTTTCACCGTTGGCACATCCTTAGAAAATTTTGCTTCCGTCTTGTGGATTAATGCAGTTACATTTCCTCCCTTAGCTATTAGTTGTTCTACCACTAGGGAACCTATATTGCCCGTGCTTCCAATTACCAGTATTGACATAATTTTTGTTTTTATTTTATTTCCTAAAGAAAAAATCTTCCGCCATCTACATTGATTGTCTGGCCTGTAATAAAAGCCGCATCATCCGACACCAGAAAAACCATTGCGCCCACCAGATCATCAGCCGTTTGTTCCCGTTTCAGGACTCCGTTTTCCTTGATTTGTTTTAGCAATTCCGGCGGAACAACTTTCACCAGAGCAGGAGTGGCGGTTACTCCGGGAGTAATTGAATTTACAGGGATATTGTATATTCCAAGTGCTTTCGCAGCACACCTTGTAAAACCCAAAACGCCTGCTTTTGCCGACACATAATGACATTGACTTTCATTATCGGAGAAAACACTTCCAGAACTGACGCTGATGATACGTCCTGCGCTACTTTTCTTTAACAGCGGTAATACTGACTTGGTTACCAGGAAAGGGCCATCGAGGTTAATAGAAATTACTTTACGCCATTCTTCATGTGTTACTTCCTCGAAAGGTGTAAACGGAAACCAGCCGGCATTGTTGATGAGTATATTAGATGCCCCCCACCTTTTATTTAATTCTGTAAACAGGTTATTACAGCTTTCCTCACTGCTAATGTCTGCTACAACACTTATCAATTGCTCCGGGTTTCCTAATCCGGATTTTAATTTCCCAGGGCCTGCTCTGTTGTATCAACAGCGCAAATCTTTGCGCCTTCGGAAAGAAATCTTGTAGCAAGCGCTGTCCCAATTCCGCCTGCAGCACCTGTTATAACTACTATTTTATCTGTAAAATTCATGTTTATTGTTTTCATTTATATGATAACAAAAATATTTTTAATTGTAACCAATCAAGCCACGGGATAATCGGTATAGCCCTTAGCCCCCGGAGTATAGAAAGTAGTGGGATCGGGTTGATTCAGTGGCACCTTTTCAGCAATTCGCTTATCTAAATCAGGGTTAGCTAAAAAAGAACGTGCAAAGGCTATTATATCAGCGGTTCCTTTTGCAAGAGCTTCTTCTGCAGTTTCCGGTGTAAACCCGTTACAGTAGATAATTGTGTTCTGAAAAGAATCTCTGACAACATTGAGCGTTCCTTGCGGAATTTTAGGAGAAAAGCTGATATGTATGTAAGCGATGCCTGTTTTATTTAATTCTTGTGCAAGATATTTATACGTCTCATGTACATCATCAGCGTCGTATGCCGCAAGGTCACCCATTGTCAGGTAGGGCGAAAACCGTATGCCCACTTTGTCTTTTCCGATTGCGTCAGAAATCTGCTCTGCCAGCTCTACAACAATTTTAGACCGCCCTTCTATTGATCCGCCGTATTCATCTGTGCGGTTATTACAGTTGGGGTTTAAAAATTGCTCAATCAAATAACCATTCGCACCATGCAGTTCAATACCATCAAATCCTGCTTTGATCGCATTTTTGGCGGCTGATACATGCCCTTCAATTACTTCTTTAACACCTTTTGTTGTAAGCGCTTCCGGCTGAGTATGATCCTGAAGTCCTTTCGTATCTGTAAATATCTGCCCGGCTGCTTTAAGGTTGGATGCACTTACCAATTTAACGCCATCTGGCAGATTATCTTCATGCCCTATCCGCCCCGTATGCATCAGCTGCATAAAAATTTTGCTATTGCCCGCATGAACCGCATTCGCCGTTAGTTTCCAGCCTTTAACTTGTTCCTCGGAGAAGGCTCCGGGTATGCGCGGATAACCAAGTCCTTCGGGCGTAGGCGATGTTCCTTCGGTGATGATCAGTCCTGCCCCTGTGCGTTGTTTATAATATTCACACATCAACTCGTTAGGTATATTGTCAATGGCCCTGCTTCTGGTCATCGGCGCCATTACCAGGTGATTTTTAAGAGTAAGTGAACCTTTTGCGTAAGGTTGTAAAATGGGATTTGCCATATTTTGATTTTAGATGTAAACCGACATTATTATTTGAATTTGCCAAAAGTTGGAATAACATCCTCACCAAGGATCTTAACCAGTTTTAATCCATCTGCAGTTCCCCAACTGGCGGTAAGCTCGGCAACGAGTTGATTGATGGCTGTAGTTCTTACACCGGCTTTTTCCCAGGTTTTCTGAGCTATATCGTCAGCAATTTGAGTGGGTGAACCACCTGCATCAATTACTACCTCAACATCATATCCTTCTTCTACCATGGAAATGGAAGGATAAACAATACATACGTCATTGGTTAAACCAGCCATGATTACATTCTTACGCCCATTTGCCGCTTTTTGTACTGCTTTTTTGTAATTCGGATCATCCCAGGCGTTGGTAACCCCGGTTCTTTTTATACGGTTTGCATATTCATCCGGCAGTATTTTTTGTAATTCAGGAATTGTTTCGCCTTGCATCTGGTCTTCCTGGCTGGTTGTAAGAACAACAGGTATATCTAAAGCTTTAGCAATTTTTGCTAAAGTTGATGCCCGGTTGATAATCATGTCTTTTGGGCGATTGGCGGCAAAATTGATTGTTCCGACCTGGTGATCTATCAAAAGCATGATAGTGTCTTCTTTTTTAAAATGTTTCATTTGTTTATGTTTTTAATTTTTCATGTAAATCATGTACTCGTTCTATTAAGAACATTGTTGTTTATTATCTGCCTGCCAGTTCATTTATAAATTGTGTAACTGTCTTTGGCTCCCTTTTCAGGATGGTTTTCAGCATCAGTGAATTACCGCCCGACAATCCGTAGCGGTCATATTCCTTCGTCATGGTAATGATGCCTTCACGCATTTCTCCCGGTGGTATACTTACCTGCTGCGCCCATTGTTCCGTAGGAATTTCTTCTGCCACTATATTCTTCCCAATCGCTTCGCTCATGATTGCTGCTAAGTTCACCCGGCTGTACATACCCGGCGAGCATAGTTCGAAGGTGCCATACGATAGCTCCTTGCCAGTCATAGCAAGTGCTGCCGCTTCAGCTACATCGTGGTAATCCACGTAGCTCATTTTAGAATCTTTGGAATAAGCACCGGTAATTTTGCCGCTGTCCTGCGCACTTTGCAGTGATCCTGCCAGCATCTGCATATACATAGCCGGTTGCAGAATGGTATAATCCATTCCCGATTGATATAGTGCTTCTTCAGCAGGGCGCTTTTGCACATGATTTACCAATGACAAGGATGGATGGTAAACGCTTGAGAAAACAAACTTTTTTACACCCGCTGCTTTCGCAGCATTAACCATATTTACTCCTGCCGCAATTTCATTATGAAAAGCAGGTATAATATGAAACACACCGTCCATGCCTTTTACAGCGGCAACCAGACTTGCTTCATCATCCAGACTACCAAGGACGGTTTCATCGGCACCGGCTTCTTTTGCCTTTGTGGCTTTGCTTCATCCTGCACCAGCGCAATTACGGTTACAGCTCTCTTTTTCAGTTCCGGAAGTACCAGTCCTGCATATGCGCCTGTGGCACCTATCATTAATACTTTCATAGTAAATTTTAAATAATGAATTAAGAATTTACAGTTGCCATAAATTCACTTATTAACTTTAGTAAATGCTCCGGCTGCTCTTCTTGAATAAAGTGCCCGCAATTAGAAACTACCTCGCCTTGTACATGGCTTGCCACACCTTCGACCATAGGTTTTACCAGCTTTCCCAGCCCCAGCTCGCCGCCCAATGCCAATACAGGAACACCTATCTTACTAAGCAAGTCATCAAATTTTTCAGTTTGCTTAATGCTGGTAAATATTTCCCTGTATATTCCAAATGAACCGCGAACACCTTCATCGCCGCTAAAAGTTCTTACATATTCAGCCACAGCCGTTTCTTCGATAGAAACTCCATGATCGTGTGTAGCGCCCTGAAAAAACCAGGTCAGAAATTCACGCTCTTTACCCACTATCAACCGCTGCGGCATGTCGGTAGCAAAGGCAAAGTTCCACCACCATAGCCCACCCTTTTTTGTGCCTTCCTGTGTAAACGTGTGTAACATTTGCATGTTTTTAGAAGTTAAGACCGGGTTTTCAAAATAAACCAGCGCTTTAACTTCGTCAGGATATTCACCTGCATAAATCAATGCAGACGGCGCACCCATATCATGAGCCACAATGGTGATTTTTTGAGTAACCCCAAGCTGGTGAATCAGCGCCCGGGCATCTTCGACGAGGGTACGGGCATCATATCCACTGGCGGGTTTTTCTGAATCGCCATAACCACGCATATCCAAAGCGACAACAGTATAATTTTTGGCTAAGGAAGGCATCACTTTTCTCCAACTAAACCAAGTGGCAAGAAACCCGTGCCAGAGCAGGATAACAGGTCCTTGTCCTCCAATCACGTAATGTATTTTTACGCCGTTTGCTTTTACATTTCTACTTGAAAAAATGGTAGCATCCAAACCTTTTACATCAGCCATATTTTTTATTTTAAATTGAAAAAAAGGAGCGGCCTTTTCAAAGCAGGTCAGGCATTTTCAGCCCTGGATTTTTTTTGGGGACGGGCTTTTGTTCTTTGATTAAGCATAGTTGCGTCACACTCTTTTACGGTAAACTTTTAGTCAGCCTTTCTCACATTTTTTTGAATTAGACCATTTCTGTTTGCTTAGTATTTTGAACCTTTTACTAAGTATTTCATAGCTATACCGGATTATCCGAGGTAATCAGGAGGGTAAACTTTCTGCCCATGCTTTTCTGCAAGTTTCTCCATTTTTTTCATCGCTTCAGGGTCATCCATTGGCGGAGGTGGAAGAAATTCGCCAATGGGAACAGGCTTACCTATTTCCATGAAAAATTCTTCTAAACCGGCAGGAACAACTGTGCAAAGAATAACTGCATTTTGACTGGTGTTATTTTTAAAATCATGCACAATACCTCCTTTAGGGATGGTTACAAATGAACCTTTTTTTGCTGTGTAGGAACCCGCTTCAGATTTTACGTCTACCTCACCTTCAACAACATAAAATGACTCCTGAAAATCAGCATGAGAGTGTGGGCCGGGACCACCATTGGGAGGAATATTAAATTCCATAGTTGAGAACTTATCATCGGTTTCTTTCCCTGATATCAATATGCGGTATGTATCGCCAACTACTGATAGATTTTGTCCATCAGAGGCTCCGACTGTTATTGGAGCAGGTTTTGATTTTGCCATAACTTGGATTGTTTATTTATTTAAAGGTCAAAGAACTAATAGAATTAAAATAGTCCCGTTAGGTTAAATAATAGTCTGATTAGCCATAACTATTATACAAGGTGTATATCACAATAGATCTTTCTGCCAGCTTAAGGACTTCGGCTAACCTCCTCCCAAGAAAGCGGACAGGTTGAAATTAGAGAAATGCGTAATTATTCATAAATGAAAAAAATGAAAAGTCTAAATAATGAGGGAATTTTAAGAAAGTTCACCCATACCGCCAGCGACAAAATGGTTATGCCCTGTGATATATGAAGCACGCTCAGAAGCAAGAAAAGCTATCATTTCAGCCATTTCTTCTGCCGTGCCAGCCCTGCCCTGTGGGATTGCAGAAAATAATTGCTCTGCGGTAATTCCCATTGCGGCAGTCAGTAGCTTCCGCCCTTCGTCACCTCCCGGAGTTATTATCGCCCCCGGAGTAACGAGGTTTACCCGTACACCAACAGGTGCAAGTTCCTTAGCCAATGACTTGGTATAACTGTTCAGTGCTGCTTTAGCTGCCCCATAATGTGCCAGGAAACCACGAAATGGAATGACGCCCCCTGAAGATATATTCACAATAGCACCAGAACCGCTTTCACGAAGTGCATTTAATAAAGGATTAGTTACACGCACCGCACTCATAAAATTGATCATCAGCGATTCGAGCCACTCGTCATCTGAAATCGCCTCTATGCCTGGAAGTTTTGGAGCAGTAGCACCAGCGTTGTTTACCAGGATATCCAGGCCGTCAAGGATTTTCAGTGTTTCTTCTGCGACAGCGTTAGCGCCTGCCAGTGTGCTTATGTCACCTTGAATAAATGTTGCATTTGCCGGAGTTGCTTCGTGGCGAGAACGAGCTGTAACAACAACTTTTGCTCCACCATCAATTAAACGTTGCGCAGCAGCAGCACCGATACCTCTTGAGCCACCGGTAACAAGGACTCTTTTCCCTTTGAATTCTGTTGAATAATCTTTCATTTTTTTACTTTGGAATTTTAATTATTGACGTTATTGATAGTGTAAAAGTCCGACAATGATTAAAATTAAAAAATGAAGTAGATTACCAAATGTATGTGAACTGGTTCACTTTATTTTTTGGAGTTGATTTTTTGATTACGGATTTTAGAAAGAAACTCACGGGTCATGCCCAGGTAAGAAGCAATGATATATAAAGGAATTCTTTGAATGAAGGCAGGATATTTATTTGCAAACTCTTCATAACGCTGTTCTGCTGTCAGGCTTAAATTTGAGATTACTCTTTTTTGCATCATTACAGCAATGTGTTGCGATCTTAATCTGAAAAAGCGTTCAAATTTTGGTATTTTTTCAAAAAGCAAAGCCTGATTCTCGTAACATATTTGTATTAAAACGCAGTCTTCCAAGGCTTCAATATATAAGGTTCCAGGTTCTTGTAAAAGGAAACTGCCTGCATCGCCAATAAAACAGTCTTCAATAGCAAGTGAAATTGTGTGTTCTTGTGCATCGTTGCCAATAAAATAGCCTCTCAAAGAACCTTGTACAACAAAATTCCAGTTCTTTGACACAAAGCCCGGCTGATCTATAAACTGTCGTTTTTTTATTTTTTTAACTCGTAAAATCGAAGCAAAAATCTCTTGTTCCTCTTCTGTGAGTTCAAGTTGTTTTATAACGTATTTTACAAGTGGGTAAACATCATATTCCATTTTGCAAAGGTATAAACCAATCCTGTCTTTTTATGTCTGTTTGTGTTAGCAAGATGATTCGGTACGCTTCCAGATAACAAGGGTTTGGCATAGTGGCGGCTGGAGTGCTAAATGAGAATTTGGAATTCTATTTGGCATTTGTGCTGAATTGAACATTTGTACTACTATTTCCCGCCTTTCGCAAAGCCCAATACCGTAAATAGTCCTATCATTACCCCAAAGCAGCTATTTCTTTTGCTCAAAAATCCAAGTTCCTTTGTATGAATAAATAATTAATACATGGAAACCTCTAAAATGATTTTGAAATGGCCAGCCTTACTGATGATTATCAGTTGCCTGCTTCTGGTGATGCCGCACGCGTCTTTTGCGCAAACTAATTTTACCCTTAGCGGAAAAATAAAGGACAACGCTACCGGCGAGCTGCTGATCGGCGCTACCATCAGAATCCAGGAGTTGCCGCAAAAAGCAACTTCTTCTAATAACTATGGTTTCTATTCTATTGTTGCGTTACAAGGTGAATATACCCTGATATGCAGTTATGTAGGGTACAAAACCTCAATGACTAAGGTTTCGCTCAGCAAAAATACAAACGTAAATCTTTTGCTTTCGCTGAAAAGCGAACTGGCAGAAGTCGTTGTCCGCTCTAATAAAATCAATAACGATCAGCTGACAAGTGCGCAAATGGGAGTAGAGAAGCTGAATATGGAGCAAATAAACAATGTGCCTGTTGTACTGGGAGAAAAGGATATTTTAAAAACGATCACGCTCATACCTGGCATTAAATCATCAGGAGAGGGTAATACCGGTTTTTATGTGCGTGGAGGAAATACTGATCAAAACCTCATCTTATTAGATGAAGCCACGGTGTACAATTCCTCTCATTTACTTGGTTTTTTCTCCACCTTCAATTCAGATGCAATCAAGGATGTGACTATCTATAAAGGTGGGATGCCTGCGGAATATGGCGGGCGTCTGTCATCTGTATTGGATGTAAAAATGAATGATGGTAACAATAAAGAATATACCGTGCAGGGCGGGATAGGACTGATCGCCTCGCGTCTGAAAGTAGAGGGACCCATTGTAAAGGATAAGGGTTCTTTTATGGTCAGCGGGCGTACTACCTATTTAGGATTGTTTTTAGGACTTTCGTCCGATACAATAATCAAGCATAGCAATATTTCTTTCTATGATTTAAATATGAAGGCAAATTATCATTTTGATAATCACAACTCAATTTATTTATCCGGGTATTTTGGCAAGGACGTCTTGAAAGTAGCCAAGACTTTCGGTACCAATTGGGGAAATTCGACCGGTACCATCCGTTTCAATCATATATTTAGTGACAGGCTGTTTTCCAATACGGCATTCATTGCCAGCAGCTATAAATACAAGATACAAGGTTTAAGTACGGGGAATAGTTTTGACGCCACTTCAAAAATCACTGACCTTGATTTCAAGGAAGATTTGCAATATTCGACAAGCGGTAATCACACCGTCAAATTTGGCATAAATGTTTTACATCATACCATAGACCCGGGTCAGGTCAGGGCTCCGCAAAACTCAAGTGTCAATAACTTGAATGTGGAAAAAAGATATGGCTATGAAAGCGCCGCTTATATCAGTGACGAATGGAAAGCGACGGATAAAATTACTTTGCTTTACGGCCTCCGGCTGAGTGATATGCTTCTATTAGGCACCGGGACTTTTAAAACCTATGATTCAGCAGGTAATACGTTAACTTCTAAAACTTACGCTTCCGATAAAATGGTAAAAAATTATTTCAACGTGGAACCACGCTTTTCTGCAAGTTACATGCTCAATAATGAAAACTCTATCAAGGCTTCCTACAATCGCAATACCCAAAACATCCATCTGCTAAGTAATTCCACAGGCGGTTCACCTATTAACGTATATGAAATGAGCAGCAATAACATCAAACCTGAAATTTCTGACCAGGTGTCTGCTGGATGGTTTAGAAATTTTGACAATAACAGATACGAATTTTCTGCAGAGGTCTATTACAAATGGCTGCAAAACCAGATCAATTATAAAGACGGCGCACAACTGACTTTCAATCAGGATGTCGAATCCGAATTAGTATACGGATCGGGCCGGGCGTATGGGATTGAGCTGTTTTTAAAGAAAAAGTATGGCAGATTCAACGGATGGGTAGGCTATACGTTATCGAGAACAGAGCAGAAATTCGCCACTATTAACCATGGAGGTTATTTTCCGGCCACACAAGACCGGACACATGATCTTTCCATAGTTGGTATTTACAAACTAAATAAAAGATGGACACTTTCCAGTACGTTCATTTACAGCACCGGCAATGCGATTACTTATCCTACAGGCAAATATCTAAATGGAGGGCTTACAACTTTCTCTTATTCAGAGCGTAATGGCTACCGGGCGCCTGCCAATAACAGGTTGGATATAGGAGCTACATTAGAAGGCAGGGAGCACAAAAAGTATCACTCGAGCTGGACTTTTAGTGTTTATAATGTTTATGGTCATTACGATCCTTATACCATCACTTTTCGCGATAGTAAAACAAATCCCAATACTACAGAAAGCGTAATCACAAGTATATTTCCTGCACCTCTGCCCTCAGTTACCTGGAACTTTAAATTTTAAATTTTAAATTAAAAATTATGAAAAATATATTAATATTCAGGCTGGTCATTTTATGCAGTGTCGCTTTAACATTAACTTCTTGCGAAAAGGTTATTAATGTTAACCAGAACAATGCTGCAGGTAAAATAGATATTGAAGCAACCCTTACGAATGTGCAGGGACAGCAAATTGTTTACATCAGGGAAAATGTTCCTTTTACCAACACCAATACCTATCCGCCTGTAACAGGTGCAACTGTAACTATCAGTGACCAGGCAGGAAACACTTATCCTTTTGTTGAAGGCCCTTCCGGTACCTATGCAATCAATAGCCTGGCAGGTGTAACCGGCAATGCTTATCAACTTACGGTTAATGATAAAGGAAGTATATACACAGCTAAATCTACCATGCCTGCCGGGATTAATTTGGATACGATAATATCAAAAGACGATCCTTTTGGTGGTACTAAACGCAGGCAGCTTATCTCTGTGGTATACAAAGACCCTGCAGGGTTACCTAATCAATACCGGTTTGTTATGTATGTTAACGGCGTACAGGTAAAGCGTGTTTTTGCCTTTAATGATGAATTTACAGACGGCAAAACCAACACGACAGACTTAGATCAGGATGATATCGACATTTATCCTGGTAATTCCATAGAAGTAGAAATGCAATGCATAGACCAGCCCATTTATACATATTGGTATACACTTTTGCAGCAGGGAGACAGGGGGCCTGTTGGTTCGGTTGCTCCTTCCAATCCGCCAACCAACCTAAGTAATAATGCGTTAGGTTACTTTAGTGCCCACACGACAGAGACAAAAACTATCGTAATAAAATAAATTTAACCCTTGCCCGGGACTTCATTTAACCTTTGATGACTAGTCAAATTTTAAATAAGTAACTGACATTACAAAAAACTTTACACTTTTGACAAATTGTTAGCACGTTAAAATAATATCACAACCCATACGGCAAATCTGCATGTTAGCGCTAATGGTATTGTTGATGCACACCTTCACAGCCGCGACTAAAACAAACCTCATTCTGACTACAAAAAAAGTAGATTAGGCTACATCTATTCCTTGATCGTTGTCGAAGTTTGCATAAACAAAAAATAAAAAAATGAAAATAATAATTACAGGTTCTTTAGGGAACATTAGCAAGCCACTAACTACAGAGTTAATTCAAAAAGGGCATTCGGTTACAGTTATCAGCAGCGATCCCAAAAAACAAAAAGATATTGAAGCATTGGGCGCTACCTCTGCCATCGGCTCGTTAGAAGATGTAGATTTTGTTACATCAACTTTCAAAGGCTCAGATGCTGCATACTGTATGATACCGCCAGCTAACTATTTCGATCCGACATTAGATCTTCAGGCATATACCATTCGGCTTGCCAATAACTATGCGCAAGCCATCAGGCAGTCGGGCATAAAGCGTATCGTTTTTCTTAGCAGTATCGGTGCGCATTTAGCTGAAGGCAACGGTATTATTAAGGAGTATCATAAAGTAGAAGCTATTCTGAATAAATTATCCGATGTTGCTATCACGTACATGCGCCCAACATCTTTTTACTACAATTTATTTGGATATGCAGGTATGATAAAGCAAGGTTTTATTGCGGCTAACTATGGTGATGAAAAGATAATATGGGTTTCGCCAAAAGATATTGCTGCTGCCATTGCGGATGAAATTGTAACACCGCTTACAGGCAGAAAAGTCCGCTATGTGGCAAGCGATGAGCGTCCGGGCAACGAAACTGCTTCTGTTTTAGGCGCTGCTATCGGAAAGCCGGATTTGAAATGGATGGTTGTACCTGATGAACAAGTGCAAAGCGGTTTGGAAGCAATTGGAATGCAGCCACGCATTGCAGCAGGTTTAGTTGAAATGTATGCAAGTCTCCGCAGCGGCAGGTTTTGGGAAGATTATAAATTGCACAAACCAGCAGCAATGGGTAATGTAAAGCTGGAAGATTTTGCAAAAGAATTTGCAGCTGCTTTTAAAAACTGATTTTTTTACAAATCCGTAATAAAATATAAACATGAAAAGTTTAAAAGATAAAGTAATAATTATTACCGGGGCATCAAGGGGCATTGGTGCCAATGTAGCAATAAAATTAGCCGATGAAGGAGCTACAGTTGTTGTGAATTTCAGTAGCAATGAAATAGCAGCTAATGAAGTAGTAATGAATATCAAAAAAAATGGTGGAACTGCAATAGCAATTAAAGCTGATGTTAGCAAAGAAGAGGAAGTAAAAAAAATGTTTGATGAAACGATTAAAGCGTTTGGTTGTGTAAATGTGCTGATTAATAACGCAGGTATAATGACCACAAAATATTTAAAGGACAATACCGAAGATGACTTTGATAAACAGTTTAATATTAATGTAAAGGGAACATTCTTTTCGCTTAAAGAAGCCTCAACAAAATTAGCGGATAATGGTATCATCATTAATCTATCTTCTTCAACTGTTAAAATGATGTTGCCAACTTATGCAATATACTCAGCAACAAAAGCAGCCGTAGAACAAATGACCCGTGTTTTCTCAAAAGAAATTGGCAGGGGCGTTTCAGTAAATTCAATCGCACCAGGCCCTACAGCAACTAAACTTTTCCTGAATGGAAAATCGGAAGAATTAGTAGCCCGTCTTGCATCTTTAAACGCATTCAATCGCATCGCACAACCAGAAGACATTACGAACATAATATTGTTTTTAGCATCAGACGATTCAAAATGGATTTCGGGACAAATAATTTATGCAAACGGGGCAATGGTTTGATACATTTAATGGAAGAATTACTAAGAATAAAACTCATTTCTTTGTATAATGAAAAATTTACGACCTCATAGAATTAAAACAATAAGCCAATATCATCAATTTAGGAGTTTACCTAAGCCTGAGCATCCATTAATTAGTGTAATAAATTTTGAAGAAATTAAGCAGCTTCAGGATGATGAGCCTAAAACCCTTGTACAAGATTTTTATGCTATTGCACTGAAAAGAAATTTCAATGGCAAGATGAAATACGGACAACAGGAATATGATTTTGATGAAGGTGTAATGATTTTTATTTCACCCGGTCAGGTTTTTTCTATAGAGGCAGATGAAGATTTAAAACACTCGGGCTGACTTTTGCTTATCCACCCCGATTATTTATGGAATACCCCGCTATCCAAAACAATAAAACAAGCTGAATATTTTAGCTACTCAGTAAATGAAGCCTTGCATCTTTCAGAAAAAGAAGAAACAACAATTACAGGCATCATGCAAAATATTGCACATGAGTATCACTCAAATATCGATAAATTCAGTGAGGGTGTAATCATTGCACAGATTGAACTATTACTTACTTACGCAGATAGATTTTATCAACGCCAATTCATAACACGAAAAATTGCTAACCATACAATGCTGAACCGTTTAGAAGATACGCTTACTGCATATTTCAACAGTAAAGATTTGATGGAAAAAGGAATACCCACTGTTCAATATATTGCCGAAACATTAAATGTATCGCCCAATTATTTAAGCGACTTGCTTAAAGTATTGACGGGACAAAATACACAACAACACATTCACGAAAAGTTGATTGAAAAAGCAAAAGAAAAATTATCTGCCACCAATTTATCTGTAAGCGAAATTGCTTATGAATTGGGTTTTGCACATCCGCAATCGTTCAGCAAGTTATTCAAAACAAAAACAAATTTTTCTCCTTCAGCATTTAGGCAGTCGTTTAATTAAACAAAAATGGCAGGCGAAAAAAATCACTATGCTAACATCGCTTAGTTATAGCGAGACAGACAGTTTAACTTCGACATTTGTATTCCGGGGAACGTTAGCCATCATCCAGTAGACCTCAACCACAAACAATTGAACAATAAATTCTCTATCTTAACAAAATGAATGAGTTTACCCCAATCTTACAATATGTAGCAAGATATGTTCAACTCACAGAGGAAGAAATAAACCATCTTACTTCTTTTTTGAAAATTACAAAGGTTAAGAAAAAGCAGTTTATAGTGCAACCGGGATTTGTTTGTAAAAATAAAAGCTATGTGGTAAAAGGTGCTTTCAGAGCCTATTTGGTGGACAATGAAGGTAAAGAACATACTTTGGCTTTTGCTATTGAAGACTGGTTTATTTCTGATTACAGCAGTCTCATTTATCAGGAGCCTGCAACCCTTTTTGTGGAGGCGTTAGAAGATTCAATACTGATACAAATTGGATATGAGCAGGAACAAACATTTTTAAAAGAAATTCCTAAACTGGAAAAATTTGAACGCATTATTACACAACGCTCTTTAGCTTTTCAGCAAAAAAGATTACTTTCTAATTTCACTAAAACCGCCGAAGAAAGATATGAAGAGTTCATTAGTAAATATTCAGCCATTGCACAACGAGTTCCTCAATATGCGTTGGCTTCCTATCTGGGTTTTAGCACAGAATATTTAAGCAAGATTCGCAACAAAAAAGCTACGAAAGGTTGAACCAGTTCAACCTCATTTCCTAAACCAGTTCATTTTTATTTATTTGTTATCATCCCAATTTTACATCGTCAATAGGGACTAAATAATTAAATTCATAAAATATGAAAAAGACAATTTTAATTACGGGTGCATCTCGTGGGTTTGGCAAAATTTGGGCAGAAGCCTTTTTAAAACGTGGCGACAATGTAATAGCTACATCAAGAAATGCCGAACATCTGCAAGACCTTGCAGACAAATATTGCGAGGCGGTTTTACCTATTCAATTAGACATTACAAGCAAGGCCAATTGTATTGCAGCAGTGAATCAAGCCAGGCAACATTTTGGAAGGATTGATGCTGTAATAAACAATGCAGGATATTCTTTATTTGGCGCTATTGAAGAAAATAGTGAAAAAGAAGCAAGAGATTTATTTGAAGCAAATGTGTTCGGAACACTTTGGATGACTCAGGCAATCCTTCCTATTTTTAGAGAACAAGGTAAAGGACACATCATTCAACTTTCAAGTGTATTAGGTGTAAATTCTTTGCCAACAATGGGCTTATATTCTGCCACCAAATATGCGGTGGAAGGATTTAGCGAAGCTTTGCAAATGGAAGTAAAAGATTTTGGCATCAATGTAACTTTAATTGAACCAAACTCATTTAAAACAGACTTCTTTGGCTTATCAGCAATTGAAAGTACGCCATTAGATGCTTATGCAAAAGTAACGGCTGATTTCAGGTCTGGCGATGGACTGAAACCTGAAAACATTGGTGACCCAAATGCTACTGTTGAAGCCATTTTGAGCATAATTGATTCACAAACCCCTCCACTACGCTTATTTTTAGGAAAATTAGCTTATCCCTGGACACAATATACTTATAGCGAAAAATTAGCTTCCTGGGAAGCGTGGAAAGAAGTGTCAGCAAAAGCTCACGGGGAATAAAAGTGATTATAAGCCCTCCTCTCAAGAACTGTATGTTTTAAAAGTAGATAAAATGTTTAGTCTTAAAAACGCAAAATACGTAGAAAAAGCATCCAGTCCTGCAGTGCAAGAAATCTCAAAGGGTTTGATAATGGCAAAATAGCCGAAGAATTTACCCGGCTGAATGCATTATTTTTGTCGGACAACAGTGGTTTTAAATGATGAAAAAGGTAACTTTGACCTTGAACATCCTGAGGATTTATTAAAAACAAAAGAGAGATCTTTCGTTTCAATGGAAATATAAATGATATTGAGTTGATAGGAGTCATTTGTAAAAAGTATAATTCAATATTTCATCCTGATACTGTGCAAACTATGGGCATCATGGCTTTGATTTTTCAAAGCTGAATGTTCATCTTTCTGTTGGTTCGGCTCATAAATTTCATGGTCCAATGGGTATTGGTGTTTTGTATGTAAAAAATTCTGTTCAGGCCTCACCTCTTATTTATGGAGTTTCAAAGGAAAGACTTTTGCGCGCAGGTACTGAGAATGTTACCGGCATAGTTGGCCTGGCAAAGGCACTTGAAATTGCTTACACTAACTTAGATATATATCAAAAGCATATTGACAATTTAAAACGATGTTGTATCGATCGGTTGAAATCTAATATTCCCGATATGAAAATTTAACGGCAATTCTGCAATAGCTGATAAGAGTATTTACACAATTTTAAGTGCAGGTTTTCCTTCAACAGAAACAGACTTGCTAATGAATCTTGACTTAACGGCATCTCTGCTTCGGGAGGAAGTGCCTGCATAGTGCTTTTAATTCAGCCTCTCATGTATTAACAGCTTTAAAAAGTGATTTACAACAACAGGTTATACGATTCTCTTTCAGTAAATATAATTCCCTTAATGAAGTGGTTTTCATTGAAAAACTTAGTAAGATTTTAAATGATAAGCACAGTAATACTTATAAACAGCTTGCCGTTGCTTGAATGTATGATGATATCAATATGATGATATCAATTTTACATACTACAGCTATAATTAACCAATAAAGTTACCGAGGCATTTAAATTTTTATTCATTTTTATTTAGCTTGACCGTAAAAAAAAGAGTTAAAAATAAGTAAGAATAAGTCATTTAGGATATACCTTCATGAAGTTAAAGTAACCTGTATAAAGACAGGGAAGATTTTTTAAATTTTGCTTACTTAATCGACTAAAAAATCGACTAAAAATGAAAGTTGTTGATAATCAAAGAAATAGGAGGACTTAACTTATCCCGTCCGGTCCGCAAACTACTCTTATAACTCCTTGTGAATCAGGGAGTTTTTTATTTTACTCTATTTTTTACTCTATCTCAAATCATTTTACGAAGTTTTAATACTTCTCTTTACATGACTTCATTCAAAATTACAGTAAACCCTGTTAAGAGAAACTATCATTTTTTGGTAAATCTTGTAACTGATGTGCTGAAAGAGTCAGGAATTAAGAAGCAACTTTCAAAATCTAGGGACATAAGTTTATAGAGAACCCTAACGGCATGTAAGAAACAACAAATTGATTTCTTCATCTTATTACAATATTGATAGAATTCCAACAGCTCCTTCGCCTAATTGCTAACCTACCGATCCAGAAATAACTAAGAATACACCTTTTCCCATTAATTCGTAAACACAAAAAGGAACCCTTCACAGGATTCCTTCATTCCATGATCTTTCTGTCTTAAGTTTTAAAATTAATTCTGGTGCTTCTGCAAGCAGAGGGCAATCAAGTCAATGAAGCAACGGAATAAAAAATGGCTTTGTGAGGGCTGGGTCTGTGTTTATGCCGAAAGTTCATGGACACTTCAGCAGCCCCCCTGCCTATCTTTGCAGAAGAATTAATGGTAAAAAATAATCTTCTTTTCCTTAAAATTCCAGGACAGTCTGTTTTATTTTGTCTTTATTCCGCTTACTTTTTGTTTTAATTCTTTGGCTTCTTTTTCCAGTTCTGCAGACCTTTGCACCATTTCAAAATTTCGCTGGTTTTGTTCTTCACTTGCAATTACCGTATTTCTCATTTTAGTATCTGCTATGTATAAGCTGTCTATGTTTATCAACCATTTGTATAAACCCGCAGGAGCTTCTAATTTCAAATACCGGTATTTTGTGTCATTGCCTTTGTACAGTTCCAACTTGTTATAAGTATTATACCATCCTGTTGAGACAAGACATACTACCAGGAATAAAGCAGCAGCAATCCAAATAGTTTTTGTGGCATGGTGATAATGCATTATTTCTTTTTTCACCGGCTGCTTTAAAAGCATCATTGTTGTTTCCAAACTTGCAGACAGTTGCCGCATTTCTTTTTCGGGAAAGGACATCAATTTAATATCTTGCCGTAGTCCTTCCAGAGCTGTTTCAAACTGGCTTACTGCTTCTGCATTATCAGGTATGAGAGTTACTTTTTCCTTAAGTTCATTAATCTGATTTTCCTGTATTCCTATTTTTCTTTCTTGTGCATCCACCTTGTCAATGAGTGAACCTATTAATACTTCGTTCATAATTAAATCTTATTTTGATGTTAATGACGCAGTCCCCGCGACTGTTTTTTCTTTTTCTTCTGCCTGTTTTCCTGCAATAGTTCGTATGGTAACTGGTTGTTTTCTTCCGGCTTCAGCAAAATTTCTAATGATTTCTCTATGCTGCTTAAAGGATTATCCTGTAGGTTTTCTTTAAACTGGTGGATCGACTCTCTGGATTGGTTGGCTATAGCAGAAGAATAATGAGTTCTGGTTTCTGTAACAACGGGTCTTATTACATGCGCTTCTTTCTGGTTAAGTGCTAACGTCTTTTCCAGGTTCCCTAAAGAAAACTGACGGTCTACCTGGCTGCCTTTGAAAGAATAATCTCCCATCTTAAAGCTTACTCCCTGCTTTTCTGATGTCTGTCCTTTATACTTATACTGTGTTTCTATACCCCGCAACTGTAATTTGTTTTCCAGTTCTTTCATCGTCTTGCACTGCGGTACGACTTGCAGAATAGCTTCGTAAACTTTGTACTTGGTTCCTTCGGACTTTCTCATCGCCTTGTAATTAGTCAGGCTCAGGTTTTTCTGCAGAGCAGGAACAAGTTTATGTTCCTGGGTTAATTGCTGTGCTGTTTTCTTTCCGCGTAATCCTAAAAAACTGTCCGAGATTACTTTGCCGTTGTTGTCAACCATGTTAGCAACTACATGCATGTGCGAATGTCTCCGATCTGAATGTTTAATAATGGCAACCTGTGTATCTACAATTTTCAACCTTTCAAGGTATTCCTTTGCAATCTGTTTCATTTGTTCATCACTTACTTTTTCTCCCGGATAAAAACTTAAGCAGCAATGGAAGCAAGCTTTTTCTTTCTCAGGTCTTAGTTGTTGCTGGGCGATAAAATCATCAGCCATTACCTGGTAGTTGTGTTCCCGTACTCCAATACATTCCAATACTTCAGCTTCCGGTTTGTTTACTATGTAGCGGCAGGCATGATAAAAAGAATGACCGGAGAAAACTTTACTCAGCATGACTAAATTTTTTTAAGAGTACTTCAAAGTGCCTTCTGCATGTTTCAAAGTAGAGCATTGTCTTAAGCATTCCTTCGCTGTGACTGTTCTTTGTAAGCTGGTTAATGTTATTAGACATTCCAATTAGTTGCCTGACAAAATGCCTTTCCTCTTCATTTAACCTGGTAGTTACCGCTCCGCTAATTGCTATTTGCCTTACATAAGCCGATACTTTTATTCCTGCTTTTGCAGCCTTTTGGCGGATAATAAAGTATTCTGTTTTGCTGAACCTAACTGCTGCCCTAATTTCTTTTTTGATAATTTTGGCTGGTCTTCCAGCCTGCTTGTTTTTCTTTTTCACTGGTTCCATCTCACACTAGTTTAATTGTTTACAATCTCTTTTAATGTCTTCCTTTTACGCGACCAACGGGAGCAAAAGGCGAGCAAGTTCAATCGAACTGATTTTTGTTCGACAAGAACACCGCTCGCCTTAAAAACTTTAAAGAGGTCTACTGGTAGCGGCGTTCCTGCTTTTTAAATAGCTCTTTTCCCATTTTTGAATACCTGGCAATACCTGCAATAGAAATCGCTTATAAAAGTTCTACTAAATGCACTATTTTCATTTCTGTTCCTGCTGATTATCTTTGATTAGATTACCGTCTGTTTTTTCATTTTCTTGTTTCTTTCTTTTATCTAAAACTTTGTGGATATTGAAAACTTTTAAGAGGCTGGTGAAAAAAGAAAGAAGTTTTAGTACCGGAAAAGTTGTCAGTGGAACATTTTATTCCTGACTAATAATAAAAAAAACAGCAGAAACAAAAATTGCTTAATGTTCTGCATTACGGTTAAAAACCTTTTGACTTTCCACTCCATACTTGCGAATGTTTACTTTCAAATTCATCCACAGTTGAATATTATAATCTGCCAGTTCCATCATCTCTTCATAAGTTAATTGATGAGGATTGGAAACTGTTGCAGAAGTTTTATTGTCTGACTGATTACTAATACATGAAAAAATATTAGGTGCATATCCTTCACCTATTTCCAAAGATTTTCCAATGGCTACACTGCTTCCGAATAATTTAATTTGCTTTCCACTGCTTACCAGCAGGGTTCTTCTTTTAAAATCTGCCATAACTTATTTTTTAAATTGTTTATTAATTGAATTGTTTGATAATTTACTTTTATTATCTTTTAAAAGGTAAAAAGCAGGAAACGGAACCTAGCTCTCCTTTTTCATGTCCGCCTGTTTTATATTGGGTTTATAAGATAATCTTTTAAAAAAAAGGCTGGTGAAAGGCGGAAATACTTGTTCTTACTGTGTCTGAACAGGATTTAAAAGTTGTTGAATATCGGCAGACAGGAAATAAACTCTTGATCGAATTTTGTAAGGCTTCAACTTTCCATGTCTGACCCAATCATAAATAGTTGGCCTGGTAACATGAAACAAGGCACAAACTTCTGCGATCTTGTAGAGGGGTTTGCTAGTAAGTCCGGATGTTTGAAAAGACGGAGGAGTTGTCTTTTGCTTGTCAACACTTTGAACCTCTTCGCGGATTATTTGCCGGATAGATTGCCAGAACTGTTCTGGCTCGTAGGGGAATAACATTGGGGTAACGACGTTACCATTGCTCACATTTTCTTTCATCACTTTTCGTTTTAGAGCTGCAACTTACCGTTACAGTTAAGCGAAAAGAAGCTAAGTATACTTAAGTTTTAAAAAACAGGGCAGGAAGATAAAAATGTGGGAGAACGTAAAAAACTGCGGGAATAATTTGATAGAAGCTAAACCTGAAACAAAAGGTTTTATCCTCATCCATAAAGAATTTTCCCAATGCACATTTCTTAATTAAAAAAAATTGCAACAAAAAAAGTTGAGACTACTATGTTTCTATAAAGAGTAAAAGTAATAGAGGTGGAAAAGCAACCTACATAAATTTCACTTCCAGTTCCTGCAATAATTGCACGCCTTTTGGAAAATGGGCTTGTTCCAAAAACTGGTATGCCTCGTTAAACCGGTTTCTAATTTCGGTCCGTCTGCGCTCTGTGAGATCTTTTCTTTTCGATGAACTACCCAGAAACAGTTCCAGGTTTTTCTTTAGGCTCCCCTGGTCAACGCCATATAATTGAGTAAGCAAAGTAGCGGCTTCATTGCTGCAGCCAAGAGAGTTTATGCTACCGGTTCTGTCAAACACATAATAAATTAATACAAGTGCAGGATTTGAAAGTTGGGACTGTCTGCATTTTTCTAAATGCTCTGATTGTTTTTGTTCGTAAAATTCTTTTACTGTTTCCAACTTAGGTAAAAAATGAAAGGAGAAGGTCGGCCAGTATTGAAATAAAAATAATGTGAAGAAACTTATTATACCAACAATAAGAACTACCCCAGGGTATGATGCTTTAAAATCATCAAATATTATTACTGTTAATAGAACCGCAAATACAAGTATAAAAGAAAAATGTTTCAATACATGTTCAAGCCAATACGTAGCAATTATCTTTTGGCGGGTAGCATTAGTACTCCATTCAGGAATATCTTTTTGATAAAAAAGATGAGTACCGGCAAATTGTGTCCTTATATAGTCAGTATCAACGGGGAAGTCAAATGTTATAAAGGACTTCACTTTCTGCATTAAATCTTTCATCACTTATCCTTTTTTTAAAGGTACAATTTTTATTGAAAAGATGGATCAAGCAAGTGTGAAAAAAACTAAAGCAGTAGGAAATTCGATCCAACTGCGATTTGTGCAATTAATTAAATTATAAAATTAAATTGAATACATATATTGTCCGCCCTGCCAATTTGCATATAATTTATTTTCTCTTGCCGAATTTTCGGCTCTCTGTTTTTTTATGAATTCAGCAAAGCCTTCAATGCTTAAGATTTGATGAATTTTAAAATCCTGATTACTGGCTTCCTAAACATCAGCCAATATCATATTTGGGCTAATTTTAAAACTTGCAATTTGGAAATCTCTTGGTGCATTATCATCTAAAGCTACTTCGGCTGTGAAGGCAGCAGTATCATCCATTGTTGTGAAATCCAGTTTCCAATCTGCTTTGGCGCCCCAATAGCCAATACTTTTGTCTTTTAAGTTTAATATTGGTCCGGCTTAGGTCACAAACCATTACTAAATCAATGGAAATAAATAAATAGAAAATTAGGTGTTTGTAAAAACGTTTTACATTCATGAGTTACTGGCAAGCCGATAGAAAGTTACCAAAAATGAAAGTGAAACTGCAATATGAACGATAACGACACAAAACGACTTTCACGACTAACTGCAATTTTAACCCAATTGCAAACGAAACGACTTTTGACATCAACAACCCTTGCTGAAAAATTTGGAGTAAGTGTAAGAACAATTTATAGAGACATAAAAGCATTGGAACAGGCAGGAGTTCCCGTTTTAACAGAAGACGGAAAAGGTTATACGTTAATGGAAGGTTACAAAATTCCACCCGTGATGTTTACCGAAAGCGAAGCCAACGCTTTAATACTTGCCGAACAATTAGTCTTAAAAAATAAAGATGCTTCTTTTGTAAAAGACTTTGCGGAAGCAATTGACAAAATAAAAGCTGTTTTAAGACAGAGTGAAAAAGACAAAGCCAATTTACTTGCCGACCGAACCCGGTTTGACCAAAACACCAATAGAGAAAGGAACAGCAATAATTTGTCGGATTTACAATTTGCACTTACAAATTTTTGCCTCACAAGAATTGATTACACCAATGAAGCAGACAAAACAACAAGCAGGCTTATTGAGCCATTTGCATTGATAAACACTACTGAAAATTGGTTAATGGTAGCATGGTGTCGGTTACGCAAAGCGTTTCGGTATTTTCGTTTAGACAGAATTAACAAAACGGAAATTCTTACCGAAAAGTTTACGCCTCACAAATTGACCTTACAAGATTTTTTTGATAAATACCCCTAATCTTTTTTACCCCTGACATAGGGCTGTCATTACCCCCTTTTATTTTTGATGAAACATTTAAAAAGAAAAAAATGACAACTTTAATTTCATCTATTAATTGGGTTAGTGTACTCATCGCATTCTTTGCTTATTTCATTCTTGGCGCTTTATGGTTTACTTTATTCTTTAAAAAACCTTATCTGATATCATTGGGTAAAGAAAACGAGCCACAACAAAAACCGGCACTTATTTTCATAATTGGTCCGGCAATATGCTCACTTGTAATTACCATTGCTACGGCAATATTAATGCATGCCATAAATATTAATTCTTATCAATCTGCTATTGAGTTTGCATTGATTGTTGGCATAGGGTATTTGGTTGCTAATACTGTGAACATTGCTATCAACCCGAATATACCAAAACCACTTTTTTATGGTTTAATCAGTGGAGCATATCACCTGGTTGGTATTACCATTGTATGTGTGGTGCTATACGCCATGAAGTAATAAGACTAAAAAATGAATAGTGCAGATATAGAAACTTTTTGTCCAACAAGCCGGCAAGAGTGGCGGCTATGGCTAAAAGATAATCATAGTTCAAAGCAATCGGTTTGGCTTGTTTGCTATAAAAAGAAGTCTAACGTTCCAACTATCACCTGGAGTGAAGCAGTGGATGAAGCACTATGCTTTGGTTGGATAGATAGTAAAAGAAAGCCCGTTAATGAAGATAAATTTATTCAGTTTTTTAGCAAGAGAAAATCAAATGGAACCTGGTCAAAAGTAAATAAAGAAAAAATTAAGCAACTAATTGACGAAGGACTTATGACGAAGGCAGGTTTTGACAGTATTGAAACTGCAAAGCAAAATAATTCCTGGACAATTTTAGACGATGTAGAGGAATTAAAAATACCCGAAGACCTGGAAAAAGAATTAAAAATAAAAGCAGATGCAATGGACTTTTTTTTAAGTTTAAGCAAGTCTGTAAGAAAAGCCATTTTGCAATGGCTTGTATTTGCCAGGAAGCAAGAAACAAGACAAAAAAGAATTACTGAAATTGCAGAACTTGCAGTCCAAAAACAGAAACCTAAACAATTTTGACAGAAAGAAACGGGTAAACAACACTGGGTTTTCCAATAGTGGTGCGGACGAACAAAGGCTCAAGGTTAGATTTAAAAAAACAAAAAACAACGTGACACACAATGATTTTTGAATTTACTGTTCATCCATCCTTTAACTTCTTAACGAGCTTCGCTGAAAAGTTTAATATTCCTGTGTTTAAAAATGGATTGGAAATTCCGGCTTATATGGGGAAAGGCTTCCTTAAAAAAATAGATTTAGAAACTGATTTTAAATTCGTACTGCATCATTATACTCTAAAAGAGGATTTTAGGTTAAGGCGTATGGCGCCTAAAGAAAAGAATGACCTCATCTCTATCCTTTTCAACAGCCGCGAAATTCCTACAGATGTTGCCACACTAACACAAAGCGCCATTCAATTCCTGAAGAAAAATGGTTCTGCTATTCAGGTTGGCTCAAGCTCTTTAGGCACCGAAACGTTTTTTCCTGCCAACACTGAAATCTACTTTGCTGTAATCGGTATCAAACCCCAAAGGCTTGCTTCAGTTCTTAATATTGAAAAACCGAACAGCATTGTAAAAACTATACTTAATGGAGATGATGCATTCTTTTATCATGAAAATATGTTTGCTGAAGAGCAAAGAATTTTGAAGCAACTTTCTGAAATCAACGAGCAAAATAAACTGAGCAATTTATATTACAGGATGAAGCTGCAGGAACTGCTTTACCTTTTGTTTAGTAAATTGCTGAACAGGGAATCAAGGCAACAAAGCCCTGTGAATAAAGCAGACCTCGACAAGCTTTATGCAGTAAGAACAGCTATAATTGCTGATATGAGCTCGCCTCCCCGCCTTAACGAACTTGCTAAAATGGCTGGCATGAGCGAAACAAAAATGAAGCAATTATTCAAACAGGTTTTTGGCGATACTATCTACAATTATTATCAGCAGGTGAGAATGGAAGAAGCTGCTTTTTTATTAAAGCAGGCAGGTTATTCTGTATCTGGAGCAGGCTATCAGCTTGGCTTTTCCAATCTTAGCCATTTCAGCAGGCTGTTCCAAAAGCATCACGGGTTAACTCCTAAAAAGTTTGCGCTTGCCGGATAGGACTATTTTTCAGCCCTGAAGCGTTATTTTAAGTTTATAGGCGATTCTACTTTTACAGTATCAAATCAAAACAGATTAATACTATAAAGTATGAAAAAAATTTTAACAGCCCATCAAAAAAAATGGTTTCAAACTTAAGAACCATTTAGTGATGGCGCCCATGACCCGCAGCAGGGCAATTGATAATATACCCAATGAATTAATGGCAGAATATTATGGGCAGCGAACAGGCGCAGGCTTAATAATAACAGAGGGTACTTCACCAACAGCAGAAGGTTTGGGTTATCCCCGCATCTAACATAAAAGCAGCCGGACAAATGTTTACAGACACCAAAGGCTTACAAGACCATTCAGAACCTGTTGCCTTAACAACTGAAGGTGTGAAGGCGGTAATTGAAGGGCATGTTACCGCCGCAAAAAATGCTATTGCTGCAGGTTTTGATGGCATAGAATTGCATGGTGCAAATGGCTACCTCTCAGAACAGTTTTTAAATCCCAATGTAAATAACCGGACCGACGAATATGGAGGCAATATCATCAACCGCTCCAGGCTTCCACTTGAAATAATTGAAAAAATTGCACAAGCAATTGGAAAAGAAAAAACAGGTATCCGCCTTTCACCGTATTTAACGCTTGGAGACCTGCAACCATATCCGGAAGAAGAAGTTCACGAAACATATACGCACCTTGCCAAAGAATTGGATACAATTGGAATTGCTTATATCCATATTGGTTCAAACCCTGCAATACCACAAAAAACTTTTGATGCAATTCGTTCAGGTTTTACAGGTACTATTATTTTATGTAACGGACTTAATCCGGAAACTGCGGAAGCCGCACTCAGCAATGGTTTTGCAGACTTGACAGCTTTTGCAAGATTATTTTTGGCAAACCCTGACCTTGTAAATCGGATTGAAGAAGGCGCCGCATTAAATCAACTTGATCCTGCCACTTTATACACTCCCGGCGCAAAAGGATATACTGATTATCCAAACCTGAACTGAAACCAATTGTAAAAGCTTTTAAAGAAAGTTGATTAAAATAAACATTATGGAAAATAAAAAGAAGCCCCTCAAAATCGTTGGGGCACAAGAGGGACAAGCTCTTTCAGTTGTCGGCGATTCTTACCGCGTTGTTATTTCCGGTAAAGAAACTGAAGGCGCTTACGCTGTTATCGAAATGTTGGTTCCGCCTGGTGGTGGTCCCGGTCCTCATTCTCATGCAGGTTTCGAAGAAACTTTTTATGTGCTGGATGGTGAAGTTGAAATTAAAACCGAAGACGGAACATTTACAGCAGCCAAAGGTTCTTTTGCAACAATTCCTACAGGAGGGTTAGTGCATTTCTTTAAAAACAAAACAGATAAAGTCGCACACTTATGGTGCGTTGTTGTACCTGCAGGTTTAGAAGTTTTTTTTGAGGAAATTAGCAAGCCAGTTCCTTTAGGAACATTTGTTCCTCCTCCGCCAATGGATGCAGAAGGTATGAAAAAACTAACAGCAATTGCCGAAAAGCATGGGCAGAAATTGTTCCCTCCCGACTATCTTGATAAATGATGATTTTTAAAAATATACTCTTTAAACATACATTTTTATGAATACAAAAAAAAATCTGTTTGAGCGTTTAACGCCTGACAACGCAGTTTATAACTACATAAAATGATTAATTAAAACCAGCATGAGAATGAGGTGTAAACCCTTTTTAAAATTGCTTTATTTATATATGCAGTCTTAATGAAAGCTATTAGCAGGTGAAGAACACCTGCTAAGGCGAAAATACTGAACAGCAAGCTTTTAGTAATATAATAAGAGTTTCTTAAGAGATTAATAACGGCTGACCAATACCAAGTACCTTCACCCGTTTTTCTAATTTTTCAGCAACAGCTGCAGCATGTAAATCCTTCAAAGGCTGGCCCAACGGCTCATCTGAAAGATCAAAAGAGCCATAGTGCATGGGAATAAAATATGCGGCATTAAGTTCAGTAAATCCCCGGAGTGCATCTGCAGGTGATTGGTGATTAACACCCATAAACCAGGCAGGTTCGTACGCGCCTATTCCTAAAATGGCATAATCAAAGCTGCCAAAAACTGCTCCTAATTGTTTGTAATGTGAATCATATCCGCTGTCCCCTCCAAATAAAATGCGCCTGTTTGCAACTTCAATAACAAATCCTCCCCACAGGCGCTTATTGATATCAAACGGACCACGGGTGGACCAGTGCTTGGAAGGGACAAAGGTTATCTTCGTTAAACCCTCCCCGGCGCTATACCTTTGATACCAGCCAGCCTCTTCTATTTTATTGGAACCTGTGAACTGTTGAACCAGTTTTTTCATACCAAGCCCGGCCACGTACTGCGTATCGGGATTTTGTTTGGACAATATTTTTAAACTTTCCTCATCTAGATGATCCCGATGGTCGTGTGAAAGCAGGACATAATCAATGTCAGTAAAACGGTGAACACCAACAGGAAACTTAGACTGGCGTTTAACAAAAAGAATGTCCCCAAATACCGGGTCTGTTAATATTCGAATTCCATTAATACGCATGTAAAATGTACTATGGCCCAGCCAGACAATTACATCATCAGTTTCCCGTAGCCATGAATCATCTTTAAAAATAAAAGGGTTCCATATTTCTGCTATTTTTTCTTTTCTCAACGGGCTACTCTGAAGTTTCCAGCGAAGCACATCTGACAGCTTTGGAGCATCATAATTACTAAGATTCAAAAACCTGCCATTGCGGTCAACCGGCGTACCTTGCCACTGGGCGGGTGCTTCTAATGTTTTTAGGAGTGTGTTATTTCTATATTCCTTAATACTATCTTGAATTTTCATTATATATTCATATTTCAATTCGTCTCTTTATTCCCTTAGCTATCTTCGGAGATTGGCTAATTAAAAGTATTCCTGAATTCCATTGGAGAAACCTGCGTTTTAGTTTTAAACAATTTGCTGAATGATTGCGGATATTCAAACCCGAGTTGGTACGCGATTTCGCTTACGGATAATGAGGTAGTTGTAAGGATTTCCTTTGCTTTTTCAATCAGTTTGTTGTGGATATGCTGCTGCGTGCTCTGCCCGGTGAGCGTACGTAAAAGATCACTTAAATAATTAGATGATACATTAAGCTTTGCAGAAATATATTGCACCGTTGGCAACCCGGACCGCAGGTTTTCTCCATTATCGAAATATTTCGCCAGCAATGCTTCCAGCTTAATCAATATATCATGGTTAGCTGCTTTTCTGGTGATAAATTGCCTGTTGTAAAATCGGTTGGCATAATTTAGCAGTAATTCAATATGAGAAATCATTACATCCTGACTAAAATTATCAATTACCGAACGATATTCCTGTTCCACATTTTTCATGATCGACGTAATCATGGTCTCTTCTTTTTCCGAAAGATGCAATGCTTCGTTTACCTCATAAGAAAAGTAGCCGTAATCTTTAATTGTTTTTGCTAATTGGTAGTTGCGGATAAAATCCGGATGTATGACTAACCACCAGCCGGAAAGCGACACACCAAGAGTAATATCCGTAGAAATAACTTGTCCCGGCGAAAAAAAAGTGACCACGCCCTTATCAAAATCACAATAATTTTGTCCGTATTTCAATTTGCCTTCAAATTTTTTTTTGATGCAGATTAAATAAAAGTTATTGATCACACTTTTCAGGCTTTCATCAGCGAAACATTCTATTTCATCCAGATTGATTACGCTTACCAACGGGTGCTCAGGATATGGCAACTTTAAAAGACGGTGCAATGCTAAAATTGAATTGACGATGTAAGGATGATTTGCCTCTTTTTTCATAAATTTAAATTACAAATAGATAAGAGGCTGTATCATAAATCATGATCAGCCTCTTTTTTCTTTCATTTATTCGGATACCTGGTGGATATTGTTTTCTTTTAGACGATTCTCAGAACGTCTGTTTTATTTATGATACAGCCTCTGTTAATTATAACTGTTTTATTGATCAATTAATTGCATACCTGCCTCGTTGGAGCGTGCGCCAGTCATTGTTCCTAAAGGTATAATACTTTCTAACCCGCTTAGTTCTTCTCCACTTAAACTAATGCCGGTTGCAGCAATATTCTGCTCCACATATTTTACCCGTTTAGTACCCGGAATTGGTAAAAGTCCTTTTGAAATAATCCAGGCAATAGCCAGTTGAGAGGCGGTGATACCTCTTTTATCGGCTAAACTTTGGATTGCATTCAACAGTTCAATGTTTTTATAAAACTGCTCGCCTTGAAAACGCGGAATGGTTCTGCGGTAATCATTTTCCGGAAAATCTTCCGGACTTTTAATATCGCCGGAAATAAAACCTCTTCCTAATGGTGAGTAGGCTACAAAGCCAATTTCCAATTCTTTTAATGTATCTAAAATCCCGGCTTCTTCCACACTTCGCTCAAACAAAGAATATTCTGTTTGAATTGCTGTTAAAGGATGGGTTTTATGCGCTTTTTTAATCGTTTCTGCCGAAACTTCTGATAAGCCGATATAACCGATTTTTCCTTCTTTTACCAATCCGGCCATTGCTTCAACCGTTTCTTCAATCGGCGTATTTAGATCTAAGCGATGCAGATAATACAGATCAATATAATCTGTGCCGAGGTTTTTAAGCGATCGTTCAACGGCTTTTTTTACATACTCTTTTTTCCCATTAATCTGCCAGGTTAATTGCTCCTGATCGTCTATCTCAAACCCAAATTTGGTAGCGATTATATATTTGTCGCGGTTTCCTTTAATGGCTTTTGCAATCAGCCTTTCATTTTTTAGGGGGCCATATAAATCCGCGGTATCTAAAAAATTTCCGCCTAATTCTAACGACCGATGTATTGTCGCGATAGCTTCAGCTTCATCCGCCTTACCGTAAACATCTGCACCGGCAATTTGAGTCATGCCCATGCAACCCAATCCGATCAAAGGAACTTCAAGTCCCTGATTTCCTAATTTTACTTTTTTAATGCTGTTCATTTATTTTAGATTTTTTTTGAGATCATTCTCTAATACAAATGTCGCCAGGTTTTGCAGGGATCACATAACCGAATCTCTTGTTGTTGTATCCAAAATGAGGAATAGAAAATGCGATAAAAACAATAAACTGATAAAAACCAGAATTATGGTGTTCTTGTAACCATTCTCACTCATATGGCCGGGCTTTGTAATCACGATCTTTGGAGATGAAGATTTGTGATATTGTTATCCAACACAATTACAATACAAAATCTTGTATTAAAATTAAGGTATAAATCTATAAAAGCAGATTATCTGAAAATCAATCCTTCACCAAACCCCTCCTCATACTCCGATAAGCCAAGCCCGTACTCACCAAAACCAAAACCGCACCCAGAAAAAACGGCGCACCGGGAAACAGGAATGGCGTTTGGCTACTGGTAAAATAAGCAAACAAGCTGGTCATCATTACCGGTGCAAAAATGGTGGTGGCGCTCATCAGGCTGGTGAGTGCGCCCTGCAATTCGCCCTGTTCGTTGGGCGGTACAAAGCCTGCCATGATGCTTTGCAAAGCAGGGCCGGCAATGCCGCCAAGGGAATAGGGGATAATAAATGCAAACATTTGCCAGGAGTTTGCTGCAAAGGCAAACAGGAACAAACCTGCGCTGTACAGCAGAAAACCAACATACAAGCTTTTTTCGGTGCCTAATTTGGGGATGGTCCAGCGGATGACAAGGGTTTGTACCAGGGCTGTCATCAACCCCACAAAACCTAAGGAATAACCCACCATCGCTTCGTTCCACTTCAGTTTTTCCATGCCATAATAACTCCAGGTGCTTTGCATGCCATTGTTGGCTGTGTAAAGCAGGATAAGTGAAATCACTAATCCGCTGATGGCCGGATATTTTTTGAGTTGAAGCAAAGCGCCCACCGGGTTGGCCCGTTTTATATTAAAAGGCCGCCGGTTTTCGGGGGGAAGGGATTCCGGCAGTACAAAAAAGCCATACAAAGCGTTGAGCAAACTTAAACCGGCAGCAGCCATAAAAGGAACGCGCGAACCATACTGGCCCAGCAACCCGCCCAAAACCGGGCCAATAATAAAACCAAGGCCAAAAGCAGCGCCGATCATTCCGAAATTTTGCGCCCGGTTTTCAGGTGTGCTGATGTCGGCAATATAAGCAGAAGCCGTAGTAAAACTGGCCCCGGTGATACCGGCAATGATCCTGCCGACAAATAACCAGCCGATGCTGGGCGCAAAAGCCAGGAAGATATAATCCATCCCGAAACCCAAAAGCGAAAACAGCAAAACCGGCCTTCTGCCAAAACGGTCGCTTAAATTGCCCAGCACCGGCGCAAACAGAAACTGCATGATCGCGTAAGCAAAAGTGAGCCAGCCGCCAATGGCCGAAGCCTGGCTTAGGTTTCCATGGATCAGCTCGCTGATCAGTTTGGGCATTACCGGAATGATAATACCGAAGCCGGTTACATCGATCAGTAGGGTAACAAAAATAAAACCGAGAGCTGCTTTGCGCGAGGAAGCCATAAGTGGATGATGAAGATGGTAAGCCATCATAAGCAGGAGAAGTGGGTGCTGCTCTACATAGTGTCTGTCCGAAAACGTTCAACTCCTTTACTGTCTTTGTTTTCAGAAGGTTTACAGGTTTTACACCTTTGTTGGGTGTGTCACGAATGAAGAGAGTGGGTAGTTCTTTTCAATGTTATGTAAAAGATGGTAGCAGGCCTACTGCATACGTTGTACAGACGAAGTATGCAAACCACCTGAAGGTGCTGTATTCAAAAGATATGGTGCTGAACGTTCAGGCAAAAGGTGTCTGTAAAGACATCAGGTACGTGTAAGGAAGCTGAACGAAAGTGAACCGACCGAAGACATGTCGAAACGGCTCCTCGTTGTTAAAAGTATCGATCCCCTACAGTTGATACGAAGACTGCAGCAAGCATTCTTCAATTTGAAATTGTTAAACAGAAATAGTGTCAAGTCACATTTAAGTTGACGGGTACAGTTTTTTAAGTTTTATTCTTGCATCTTTCTTGCATCTTTAGTGGTAAACTGCCAATTAATTTGGCTATTCTTATTATTTCTGTTGTTTTGCCAGGCAGCCACTTCAGATTCACTTTTTCAATGGCATCGAGATGCGTTTAAAGCAGTAGTTAACTGCCGGATATTTCGCGTAAAACGTGCAGATTGGGGAAACTAACTGAAAAAATACCAAGATTATTTATTCTTACTAAAAGTTTGTCTGAAGCTATGCTGCTTAATAAAATAAAGGATAATGATTTTCTTAATTTCCGTACAGCGGCAGACAAATATAGAGAGTTCGTAAAAAGATATCCAGACCTTGCTTTATACGTACCACAACAATACATTGCTTCTTATCTTAAAATAACACCACAGTCGTTAAGCAGAATACGAAAAACATTAGTATCTTAAATACCGGGAAGAAAAACAAACACTCAATAACAAATTAGCATCAGTTACCTGGCTTGAAGGATTCTATTTCCTCCACTTGGGCAATACTTTCCGTTAGCTGGAAGTCTGACAAAAAATCTCCCCTCGAACAAGAACAGTTTTACATTTGGACTTCTCAACAAACCAAGATAGGATAATAATGCTCCAACAGACATATTGAATGGATAGCAACAAATACAAAAAAATTAGTGACACGATAAGCAGCTTTTGCCCGGTAAGTGAACAGGAAATGGCAGAAATTGCAAAGTTTTTTACTGTAGCACAACTAAAAAAAAATGAATACTTTTTGAAAGAAGAACAAGTGTGTAAAAAAATTGGCTTTTTAAATACGGGATTGATAAGGCATTATTATGCCACTAACCATAATGAGGTTACTCGCTGGATGTCCTTGCCAAATGATTTTACTACCTCTTTACGAAGTTTTATTTTACAAATACCAAGCATTGAAAATTTGCAAGCTGTAAGCGATTGCGAATTGATAGTACTTGACAGAAAGGCTTTTGACTACTTAATTGAAAAAAACGAAGCTTTTAAAACCTTTTATCTTAAAGCATTAGAGTACAACTATATAACAATTGAAGACCGTGTATTTAGCCTGATAGAAAAATCGGCAGAAGAACGATTTAAATGGATGGCAAAAACACAAATCAGATTTATTCAGCAAGTACCTGTAATGTACACGGCTTCCATGCTGGGTATTACACCAAGACATTTGAGCAGGTTGCGAAAAAAACATACGATTTAATCTCCTTTTCCATTTTTCGGACAAATGTCCTTTTCCTCTGATTTCTGCCTGTCTAATTTTGGCGTTGAAAAAATTACAGGTTATGAATAACAAAAAAACGATCGTTATTACAGGTGCTTCCTCCGGGATTGGAAAGGCAACCGCCATCTATTTTGCTCAGAAAGGATGGAATATAGCCGCAACCATGCGAAATACAGACGACATCAGCGATTTTGCTTCGTATCCTTCTATTATCCCTTTCAAACTCGACGTTACAAATGCGGAAAGTATTAAAAATGCAGTACCTCAAATACTGCACACGTTTTCAGATATTGATGTGTTATATAATAATGCCGGCTATGCCCTTGCCGGTGCTTTTGAAGCAACCACAGATGAACAGGTAAGAAAACAGTTTGAAACAAACTTATTTGGTGTCATGAATGTTACACGTGCTTTTCTGCCTTACTTCCGCAATAAGAAAAAAGGAATTATTTTAAACACAACATCATCTGGCGGCATTCTAACCTTTCCGTTATACAGTGTTTATAACAGTACAAAATGGGCATTGGAAGGATTTATGGAAGCGCTCCAATATGAAGTGAAATCTTTTAATATCAGTATTAAAAATATTGAACCCGGCACTGTAAAAAGCGAGTTTATAAATAACATCTCTTTTGTTTCCAACCCTGACTACGACAACTATGCAAAAAAAGTACAGCACAACACATTAGCCAGCTACAAAAAAGCGCCAACGCCGGATGTAGTTGCTAAAACTGTTTTCAAAGCTGCCACAGATAATCGTTTTAAACTAAGGTATCCGGCTACATCGCAGGCAAAATTTGCTTTCTTTTTTAGATGGTTATTGCCTTTAAACCTCTTTAATAAAATAGTATCTGCACCCGTAGAAAAAGAAATCAAAACAAACGATAAAGCTTCCAACATCAAATCTGGTGTTGTAGGCATTGAGGAAAGAAGTATTTCTCATTAATTGGTAAAAAGTAAATCACAACAGAAGACAAGAAAGAGTTGGTAAAAACAATCGTAGTTGGTGTTCCCTTAGCTTTGTGGCAATAGCCGCACTAACAACAGCACTGCGCAAACCATTCAATTTATTTGAAAGAACTAATCTTCTTGTTATTGGAGATGTTTTCTCTTGTTGGTGAACCCTACTCACAAAATTTTGTTGAACACCAACGGCGAAGACACTTTTATTTACGACATGAAAATTACCAATAGTCAAAAGGTATTTCAATTGCCCGCATCAAAAAATAATGACGACACTTTTCTTTTATATGCTTTCAATGGAACAATAAAAGCTAACAATGAAATCACACTCCACAGGGGCGAAAGTTTATTAATAAAAAATGAAACGATAACTTTTATTGCTAACCCTTTTGCCGAACTGGTTTTATTTATTACCAATGAACATGCTGTTTATTATGCTGAAGGAATGTATAGTGGCAACCAACTGTTACAATAAATAATTTTAGAAATAAAATTTTATTACAGCACAAATAATATTTCAATTATGAAAGAAGTAAACGCAAGTCAGACATCTTTCCGTTGTTGGCGACTCCTATCGAATAATTATTTTCGGATAAACAAAAACAGGAAGCTTACGCAGTAATTGATACTTCCTTGCATCAATGATTCTTCGTAGTTAAAATAATCATCTAAAATTTCTTCCAACTGTTGTAACAAATCCGTATCTACTGCTTTTCAGGTTATGAGTTGTAGCTTATAACTACATACATTGATTAATTAAAACCACATGAGAATGAGGTCCGGGACCACCGCCAGGTTGTACAAGCATATCATGGAACGAACACTCGTTCCATGTGTTTTTAAAAAAAATTATCGTTTTACTGCATCCCAGGCGATGAGCATCTGGTTATGTAATAACTTAGTTGTAAGAGATTTTTTCTCCACCAGCATCCACCTGGAAAAACTCATCAGACCTCCGTCCAAAAATTCCAAAAGTTCTCTCATACCAATTGATTTTATCAAACCCTGCTTTTGCCCTTCTATGATTAGATCAACAATTGGTGTAATGGTTTTCAAGCCTTGATCCTTTGCATCAGTAGAAAGAATTGGGGAACTGTGAAACTGATCGAGGTAATGAAAATAGGTGGGATGATTAATCAGATAATTTATGATGCCACTATAATAATGATCAAATTGCTTTTTAATGTTTTTATTTGATAAGGGAATCATTATTTTTTTAATCTGATCCTGCTTAATGTAAATAAATATCGCGTTTACGAGTTCTTCTTTGGTTGCAAAGTAATTATAGATAGTTCCCATTCCGGTGCCTGCTTCTCTGGCTATAGCTGACATAGGAGTAGCCTGCATTCCTTTTTCGACCAGCAGTTTCATGGCTCCATGTATGATTTTTTCTTTTTTGTCCACATGCAAATATAATGATTGGAATGAGTATTCCAATCATTATATCTGAAAAGATTGATAGCCCAATCTGTTAAGTAAATGCAATTAAAGCCATTTTATAATTCGTTGATTTTAAATTATGGTATGGAAGCAGTTTATAATAGTAACCACTTCCATACAATTCTATTAACCAAAAAACATATGGTCAACAATTTCTCTTGTTGCATCAACACCCCTTTCCTCTAATTCAGCTATTCGTTTAACTGGTTCTGCACCCGCTAAATATTTTAATTGATTTTTTCCATCAGTTGCAGCGGTAAATACTACTTCAGCAACTACTGCAGGATCTAATGCACCAGCGGAGGCTTGAGGGCTGGAAAAAAAAGCTACCACCTGATTTAATAATGTGCTATAAGCTTCATGCCGGGCCATATCAAGGGACCGTGTTGCTATATCGGTTTTCATAAATCCAGGCACAATTGATTTAATTCCAATTCCAAATTTGCTCAATTCGAAATATACACTGCCAATCCATCCTTCTAAAGCCCGCTTTGTAGCCTGATATAGTGACATAAAAGGTTCAGGGATAAAAGCTCCGAGTGATGTAGTGATAATAAATAAACCGCTTTTCTTTTCTCTGAAATAAGGAATAAATGCCTGAGTTACTCTAACTACACCTAAGAAGTTGGTATTAACCTGTCTTACTAATTGCTCATCAGTTGTGCCTTCTACCGGTCCGGCTAACATGTATCCTGCGTTGTTAAATACAACATCAATATCTCCTATAGCAAGTGCCGCCCTGACAGTTGATTTGATCTGCTCAGGATTGGTAACATCTAATGGTAATAACATGACATTAGGTAATTGTGAAAGTTCCTGTTCTTTTTCAGGATTACGCATTGTTGCTATAACATTCCAACCTTTAGAAGCAAATAGTTTAGCTGAGGCTTTTCCTAAACCTGAAGATGCGCCAGTAATAAAAATTGTTTTCATGTTTTTTGTATAAGCAGGAGTGAGCGTTCATTCTAAAGCTGATAAAAAATATCAATCTGTAATTGCTGACATCGGTGTTGCTGAATATCCGTTGCAATAAATAACTTCATTGCAGCTAAGAGGATTTGCCTTTTTTTTCCATTTCTCAAAAATATAATATTGGAATGAAAATTCCAAATAAATATAAATTATTTTCGCATTTCATAAAAATTACCGGGGCTTACTAAGTGAAGAATGCCAAAAGGAAATTGCATACGAATTAGGCTTTGAACATCCACAATCTTTTAGTAAGTTATTTAAAACAAAAACCAATTTTGCCCCTTTGAAATTTAGACAATCATTTAATTGACACAGGCGCCACTTTCTTACAAAAGCTTATATTTATAAGCTTATGGATGCTCTTATAAATTTCATAAAGTCAAAAATAAACATCAGTGACGGGGACTTAGAATGCATCTTGTCTTACTTCAAAGAAATTTCCTTTAAAAAGGATACGTATGTATTAAGGCAGCATCACTATTCAACATACTATTATTTTGTAAAATCGGGTGGTGTTCGCATTTGGTTTGATAAAGGTGGAGAGCCAATTACTGCATGGTTAATTTTTGAAAATGATTTTTTTGCGGAGCTATCAGGTTTAAAATCAGGCAAACCAACTCAATTTAATATTCAGGCAATAACAGATACTTCTTTACTTGCAATAGATAAAAATTCTATGGAAGAACTGTACGCAAAATTTGCACAATGGCAATGCTTTGGCAGGCTCATCTGGGAAAATGCTTTTTTAAAAGTCATCAATGGTATCATCAGCTACCAAACCCTTACCGCTGAGGAACGTTATTTGGAGGCAATGCAGCAGTCAAATCTGCTTCAGAAAATTCCCTTAAAGCAATTAGCTTCTTTTTTAGGAATGACACCTACATCTCTTAGCAGAATAAGAAAACAAATCAGCTAACCATTTCTTGCCATTTGGCAATTCTAAGGGTTCGTTCTGTTTATACTTTTGTAATTGAAAATAAAAAAAAGTATATGACAACGATTAATGGTAACAACAAAATTTGTACGCTGATTAATGTTTTTACGGTAGAGCCGGAAAGACATTTAGAACTATTTGAAAATTTAAAAGAAGCAACCGAAAAAGTTATGAGCAAGTTTCCCGGTTATATTTCGGCTAACCTTCATATCAGCGATGACAAGAAAACGCTTACAAACTATGCTCAATGGGAATCGCTGGAAGATTTTCAAAACATGCAGAAAAATGAAGAAGCCCAAAAGCATATGAAATCAGCCGCATCAATTGCGACCGGATTTACACCGATAACTTATAATATCATTTGGACACACGCTAACAATGACTAAATATTTTCTTATTTGTGCAAGCCGGGACCACGTGCTCAAAGGGGTGGGAGGCGGCTTTGCACAGGCAGGACATGGCAGAAAAGATTTTATAAGCAAGCCTTTAAAAGGTGATTGGGTGGTATTTTATTCATCAAAGGATAAGTTTGAGAACGGAAGACCTTTGCAGAAATTTACAGCGATTGGAAAAGTAGTTGATGAAGAACCTTATCAACCAACTGCCAGCGGAAGCCTTAAACCTTACAGGCGCCATGTTTTATTTAAAGATAGTCACGAAGCCGACATTCGTCCTTTGCTCGAACATCTATCTTTTATAAATAACAAGAAGAAGTGGGGCTTTTATCTCATCAGCGGTTTTCGTGAGATATCGAAAGAAGATTTTGAAGTTATAGAACATACAATGAAATAAGGTTTCATTGCATAAAAATTAGTAAAAATGGCAACTGAAAAATTAAGCGCAGCTTTTAATGAAACTTTTACGCATCAGTTTGTGAAAACTAAAGCTGGCAGGGAAAAAAATTCTAAATTTATAGATGTATGACATCTTCCACTCCCATAATTTAAATCTCCCTTGGCGGTTTTGAGTTATAAAGGTTTAATTAGTCGTTCTTATGTTTCAGTTGTCGTAATTTTTTAAGTTTTGACATATCTAAATTCCCGTACTTATTCTTCCAGTTGTAAAAGATAGCTTTTGAAATGCATCTTTTTCAAAAGAGGTTATTCACTTTGGTTCCTGGCTTACCTGACTTTATGAATGACAATGTGTGGTTTACAATCGCGGTCTGTTATCCCACAATTTCTTAATCATATTCGCTTTCTGTACTTTATCTGCCTTAATATACTTTCGAAATGCCTTTTCTGTCCTATGACCACTGATAGTCATAATTAAATCAGTTGGAGTGCCTGCTAAATATTCATTAGTACAAAATGATCTGCGGCAAGTGTGGGATGTAACCCAGGCATACTTAGCACGGGCTTCTTCAATTATTTTATTACCTCTCTTGTGTGTTATTTTCACCTGTTCAGTAATACCTGCTAACCTACATACCTCTTTTATATACTCATTAAAGTTTGGATTGCTTATCTGTGGCATTTGCATGTTATACTTATCTATTAAAATTGCTTTTGCATCACTTCGTTATGGCACAACAACTGTAGCTAATGTTTTTTGCTGGGCAACATAAAGCATTCCGTTTCTTACTTCATCAGGTTTAATATTTGAATAATCACTAAACCTGAAACCTGTTAAACATCCTAATACCAGTAAATCCCTGTACTTTTCTAAATACTGCTTTTTTGATAAATCCAAATGGTAAAGGACTGATATTTCTTCCCAGCTTAAATACACCGAATCAACATCTTCCTCCAACACTTTGTAATCCTTCAAATCAATAACCGGAATTACCTTTTTTTTCATCCGGTCTTTTAAAAAAGACTTTAAGTGTTTAATTGTTTTACCAATACTATTTATTTTAAGTCCTTTAATCACTTCTGTTCTCCTCATATGAGGTATCTGATAAATCAGGTAATCTACAAATTGTTCATAGAAGGTAACATCAAAGGATTCGAAGGTGATAGGTTTCTTTCGATAGTTCTGAAAACTTAGTAAATGTTTCTTCATTGCACCAATAACGTTTAAGGTACATTGCTTGACTTTCCCCTCTTTGGATTTGAGGTATTGATCAATATGGTAAAACACGTCCAAGCTATCCTGCTGTTTTAAAACAGCACTTGACTTTACAGGATCAAAACCAGTACTAAATTTTTCTTTTAAAAACTTAGTAGGAGCAAGATTACTTTGGGTAATGGCATACTTCACTAAATCTTCCGCTCTTCGCATTTTTTGTGAAAGGCGATTTTCAATGTCTTTAACGTCTCCAAATTTTTGAGGAAGAGCAGGATTTATGCGATCGTTTTTTCTGTTCCAGTACTCAGGAGGAATTGCTATTCCTGTATCTACTAAAACTCTTTCTTCGGAATTGCGACAATACTGCAAGAAAATCACACTTGTTCCATCACGGCGAACCCATTCTTTTTTACAAATTGGTTTGATTGGTAATATCATGATACACGTTTTACTCTATTTTTTACTCTATTTCAGTTAGGTCAGGACATGTAAAGTTCATGACCATAGAAATAAAAAACAACGCGTAAAATGCTAATATTCAGGGAGTAAAGTAAAGGAGAGTAAGAGTGTGTAAAGTTTGAAAACCGGTAAGATTTCCCGTCCGGTCCGCTTAAGTAGATATCAAAAATGATTAAAAGCCTGCAAATCAAATGATTGCAGGCTTTTTTGTTTTCGGAACCCTATCAAAATTCACATATTTGCTCAAAAAACTGGTGAGTAATTCGGTGAGTCAAAATAGAGTGCGAAATTTTACTCACCAGAAATCGCTCAAACCCTTATCAGGCAACCTGTTCAGCTATTGAACATCTTGTTTCAGGTAAGCTGCAGTCTTAATTTTATCACCTTTTAAAGACACAGAAATGAGCAGAAGATTAAGTATTTTATTTTATCTGAAAAAACAAAAAAATTTTATTAATGGTTCACAGCCTGTTTACATGCGTATAACAGTGGACTCTAAGCGTACAGAGATTTCAACCAAAAGAGATTGCGAACCTGAGAAATGGAATTCCAGTGCAGGACGTGCAAAAGGAACAAAGGAGGATATCAAAACTTTAAATGCTTACTTGGACTCTTTGCAGACGAAAGTTTTAAATGTGCAACAACAATTGATGATTGAAAGCAAAGTGGTATCAGGAGAGATGATTAAAAATAAGATTTTTGGCTTGGAAGAGAAAGCACGTACACTTATAGCAATTATTGATCAGCATAATAGCTGTATCCAACAATTAGTTGGAAAGGGTTACACTAAATCAACCTGGACAAAATATAACACTACCAAAAAGCATATAACTGACTTTCTTCAATGGAAATATCAGATTCCAGACATCGCGATTAAGGAACTTAAGTACGAGTTTATTACTGATTTTGAATTCTTTCTAAAAGCTGAAAAAAATATTGATGTTAATACTAATGCTAAATACATTAAGAATCTTAAAAAGATAATTAGAGAATGTGTTATTAAAGACTGGTTAGACAAAGACCCTTTTTTGGGATACAAAGTCAAACATAAGGATGTTGAGATACCACACTTAAGTCCACACGAGTTGAAATTACTGGAAAAGAAAACATTTACTATAGACAGGCTTTGTGCCGTAAAAGATATTTTTATATTTAGTTGTTATACAGGAATGGCTTACGTGGACTCATCTATGTTAACTCCTGACAATATAATCATTGGTATAGATGGTAAAAAATGGCTGGTAAAGAACCGGCAAAAGACAGATATTGCTTCACGTATTCCCCTGCTTCCCTCGGCTTTAGCTATAATAGAAAAATACAGGGATCATCCAAAAGTATGTAATACAGGTAAATTGCTTCCAATGCTCTCCAATCAAAAGGTAAATGCATATCTTAAAGAAATTGCAGATGTTTGCGGAATAAAGAAAGAAATTACATTTCATGTTGCCCGACACACATTTGCAACAACGGTAACTTTAAGTAATGGAGTTCCTATAGAATCAGTAAGTAAAATGCTTGGACATAAGAAATTGCAAACAACACAACTTTATGCAAAAGTGCTTGATGGTAAAGTAAGTGAAGATATGAAAGCATTAAATGAAAGGCTTAAGCAACGAGATAAATAATCGCTTAAATTATTATTTATGTGAAAATGAGGGGCTGCTTTAAGCCCCTTTTTTTATTAGTTCAAATAAAATCTCTACTTTACCTGCTAAATATTCAAGCCACGCTAAATGCCCTTAAGGTGGAATAAAATTAAAAGAAGAGCTTTATTATTTACACAAGAATGGAAAGACGAAGTAAGCGAAGATGCCGAAGCAAAATGCCTTTAGGACAATTTCTTCAAAGTCTTTGGCATCAGTCAAGGGATTATATAACAAATATAAAATCATTAATACATTTAGTTGGAGTATGAAACGATAGGAAATGCAGTAGTGCTGGTTGTTATAATGGGATTGGCAAACTTTTATTTACGTAACAAAGCAATTTATGAAGATGAACATTTAAAGTGTGAACCTCATGAATCAAAGTGAGAAACATTAACCCTTATCGGGTGGAATGTTTAGATAAATTTGTTGTAAGAAGGAAACAGCTGTTGGATTTGCTTGACCTTGGCAAGATTGGGAGTAAAACTATTGAATTGCTCACCGCAGGTTTTAAATCATATTTAAAACAAAATGAATTATTTTGAAACGAACGAATCAAAACAATATCTCCAATTTAAAAACATATTATTGGCTTTTATTGTTATTATACATTCGCAAACAGTACCCATCGCTACTTCTATCGATCTGTGGCTGCTCGCACTCCAAGTGTTGAACCGACATTTGGTAGTAATACGCGTCCTGCTTACTGGAGATCACCGAAGGAGCGTAATGCGGCCCGTGCAACCTGTTCTCCCCACTCCTGCACAAAGTGGTCTGCTTCTGGCACAACCAATGGCTCCGGACAGCCCCGGATCTGGCTGTGCAGTGCTTTAGTTGCCTCTACGTCCGCGTCCTTTGCTCCAATAGCCATGAAGGACTGACCCGACCATTCCTCTTTCCAAAACCTCACAGCCGCCACGGCTTCAGCGACTCCTTCCATCCTGGGATCAACCATAGCGAGGTCCGGGAAAGTCCGAGCTCCGGCCTTGAAGCGATTATCGGGAAAAGGAGCGTCGTATGCAGCCATCTCCTGATCGGTGAGCTGTGGTGTTACCGCGCGAATGAACTGTCCAATCGGCAGATCAGGGGTGTTGCGGACAAGCGATCTCCACTCATAGAAATGCGGACCGAGCGGCTTGCCTACGGGAAGAACTGTGTTCATCACAAACAGCCTTTCCAATCTCGAACGGAAGCCTGGATCCACGGGTAAGGTAAGTCCCAGCGTCCCTCCCCAATCCTGAACGACCAGGGTGATGTTCCGAAGGGCCACGTATTCAACAAAGCGCAGAAGAAAATTTCGATGAAAGTTAAACGTGTACGTTGAGTCTTCAACGGGCTTGTCGGAACGACCGAAGCCGAAGAAGTCCGGGGCAACAACCCGCGCGCCGCTTTCCAGCAGCACAGGAATCATTTTGCGATAAAGATAGCTCCAGGTCGGTTCACCATGCAGGCATAAGAATGTCCGTTCAGCGTTCCTCGGCCCCAGATCCAGATAGTGCGCCCGAAGCCCTTCGTACCCGGGCAACGAATCGACGTAATGAGGCTCGTACGGATAATCAGACAGTTCCCTGAAGCGTGTGTCGGGAGTTCGTAAAGCTTCTATTGGTTTCATAAATCCTTCTTGTTTAAGCGTAAGTCCAATGCGCTGGTTGGCCCGCCAGCCACCATCCAAAACGGCCAGTGCGTAACTTTGCCGGAATAATTGGCAAGAGCAAATGGGGGTTGAAAGTTTCCCCGGTGTAAATGGTCACGTCGGCGTTCCACGTCCTGTCGTCGGCAGTTTAGGTGGTAATCCCGCAGCCGCTCTGATTTTAGCAGCAGCGGCCTTCGACTTGTCGTTTTAAACCTGCATCATCCCACCATCTACAAAGAGTTCAATCCCGTTCACGAAGCTGGAGTCGTTGGAAGCCAGAAACAGGGCGACGGAGGCAATCTCCTCCGGGCGGCCCAGTTCGCCGCGGGGGATTAAGGACGTAATTTGTTCCTTCACCTCGGGGCCAGCGGCATCCATGCCCGGCGTATCAATCGCACCCGGACTCAGGAGGTTGACCCGAATGCTTCGGTCTTTTAAGTCCACCAGCCAGCCCCGCGCAAACGAGCGCAGTGCTGCCTTGCTGGCACCGTACACGCTACTGGCCGCATACCCTTTAATAGATGTTCCCGACCCATTTAGGAAAATTGAGCCGCCATCGGAGAAAAGGGGTAGGGCCTTTTGCACCGTAAAGAGCGTGCCACGCACATTCGTATCAAATACGTTATCGAAACTCTCTTCGGTAATCTCCCCGATTTTGCCAAACCCGAACGTGCCCGCACTGGCGAACAGCACGTCGATTTTCCCCTTTTCCCGTTTGACCGTCTCGTAGAGACGGTCGAGGTCGGCAAGGTTCGCCGCATCGCCCAGCACCCCCGTAACGTTGCGGCCAATAGCCTGCACGGCTTCGTCCAGCTTATCCTGCCGACGGCCCGTGATGAAGACATACGCGCCTTCTTCTACAAATAATTTGGCGGTGGCCAGTGCCATCCCCGACGTACCGCCGGTAATTACGGCAACTTTTCCTGTGAGCTTTTCCATGTTTTTGCCTTGTTGAGTTAGATGTGGTTAGTTTTGTTCATGGGGTTCTGCTCCCTCTGGGCAGATTTACACGCTGAGGGATTCTAAGCGATTCCAATCTGCTGGTTCATGAGCGAAGAATCCCAGAACACCCATTCTTCCACAAGCAACTCTCCTTCCCACCGTGCGGTCGTGGAGAAGGTGAGATCGAACGACTTGCCCGTGCCTGGAATCACCTTTCCGTCGGGTAGAACCATCTCCCCGCTAAAGGTGCCGGTGGCCTTGGTGACCACAGTCATCCAGTCGCCATTGGCAAACTGAACCGGATAGGGATCGTTATGGATGCGCACATCGGGGAACGCGCGAAACATGCCTGCCATTGTAGCAGCGTGTGCATCCCGCCCGTAGATTGGCTTCTCACTTCCGGTTACGTGGGCGATCATGTCGGGGTGATGCGCGGCGTTCATCGCAGCGATGTCTTGGCGGTTGAACGCGTCGTCGCCCTTCTTCATAAGCGACAGAACGTAGGCGGCGCGGTCAGAGGATTGGGTTGGGGAAGCCTTAAAGCCGTTCGACATCACGCGGACAGCAGCTTCTGGAGCGTCTTCGGGGTGTTTCACGAAACCCATGACAGCACCGGGCGCATAACGGTGAATCGAATTGACGACACGTTCAAGAATCTTTATGTTTTCCGGTTCTTGGACTCCGCCTCCGATGAGGATGCAGTCATACGTCGCGCGGGCAAGCTGTGCTGTAACGGGCGCTTCGGCAGAACCGTCGAGCTTGATCGGGCAGACGTCGAGATGATCACCTTGATCCGCGAATTGCTTTTGCACGTTCGCCAAAAGTGCGACAAGTTTTTCCGCGTTCATGCCTGCCGGGACGTTGGGCGCGGAGAAGTCAATGCTTTCGGGATCAAGACCGATTAATAAGAACTTTTTCATGATGGTAGTTTTAAAAATTTATAATATTAATACCTTTTATACCGGCATTAGCCGGGCTTGACAAACTTCCATTTAGAATAAAATTAATTTCATATTGCAATTCATTGGCGCAACTTCAGGCAATATTAATTGTCCGGATGGTTCTGTTTCCAAGGTACAAAGGTGGTCACTTAATTAGCAGCATTATAGGACAGATAAAGCCGCTTTTAGGATATTTCAATCATTTTGAGTTATAGCCATATATTTTTTGAAGAGACGACTGAAATAATTCGAATTCAAACTTATTCGACTACTTCGGAAATAGGTAGATACTTGCGTTTCACGAAGACTTTGAACCGAGCTTTGAACCCCCTTTCCCTTACCGGTAACTCAGCTCACTATTTCACTTGTTGCACTGACTTAAATTATTTTAGTTTTTAAAAGTTCATCCGAATCGATCAAAAGTTTCCTGGCAACTTTCTCATCATATGAAATCACCGATGATTTTTGTTCGCTCAATTTGTGCCCTGTGGCCTGAAGGTATTTTCCCGAGCTATTAGAAAATCGGGCTTCAGTAGCTATTTCACCTAACGAGGCACCGGAAAATTGGAGGTCGCCTGGAGTTACCCCAAGCATTGTCGAAACCCATTTTGAAAATCGACTGGCGACTATCTTTTGTACGATTTTTGGCGCGTTTCGCGTAAGACCTGTTTCTGGAATAAAACCAGGGTCAAAGGCAATTGCACTCAGAGTAGATTTTTCCCGACGCAATACTCGATTGAGTTCGTAGGTAAGTAGAATTAAGCAAAGCTTCGAGGTCGTGTATCTCTTTCCTCCAGAAATAGCCGGGTAACCAGGTTTTCCATCGTTTGCTAACTTGAAAGCGTCAGGTGCTTCAGCTTTCCCAACAAACTTGCCGTCCATCGTATCTGCATCGTGTGTTCCACTGGACGTGAAAACAAATCTACCGTCAGCGTTCATGTGATTTTTTAGCAACTTTACGAGAAGATAGTGACCGAGACAGTTGGTGGCAAATGTCATTTCAATACCTTCTTCGCTGTACACGTCTTTTCCTTGGAACTGAATGCCAGCGTTGCAAACAATGGCATCAAGTAAAGGCAACTGGTGAATTTTAATTTTTTCGATTAGCTCTTGGGCGGCCTTTCTCACCGAAGCCATTGATGAGACATCCATCAGAACGGTATCAACCTTCGCATTATAGGTTCAGACAGAAGTTTTGCGGTCTGTCTCATTTTTTCCATGTGGCGACCGGCCAAAATTAAATGTACTTCTCCTGAAGCGAGCATTTTCTTCGACGCAACTAATCCGATGTCGCCGTGGCCGCCTGTGATTAAAATCGTTTTCATATTTTGTCATTTATTTAATTGATAATCACTTTTCTAATTTAAATTTTGAAATCACATTTAGTTTAACTCAGTCCGCTGCTTTAATTTTTCGAGCCAGGTCTTAAGATGCGTCTCCAGCGCATCGTTACTGTAGAGTACGCCGAGCAGGAATCCTTTTGAAGATTCCGTGAAGGTCACTTTCGTCTTCTCACTAGTAACCGGCGTGAACTTCCACTTAGTCACTCCCGCATATCCAAGCAGAGTACCAAAATACATAACCAGGTCGAATTGTTTGATCTTTGAAAGAGTGAGGTGGTGTTTAAATAATCCGCCAAATGAAAAATGAGATCCTTGTACGAAAGGACCGCTAATCTTCGCGTTTTTCAAATGATCATGCCATTGAGGCCAATTTTTGATATCCGTTGCTACCTGCCATACCCATTCAACTGACGCATTAATCTCAATCGCGTGAGTAGCTAAAATCGGGACATTGGGGATCATCCGCTCTTCGTAAGCAATTTGACTTAAATCCATCATTACGTTCTCCTTTTTATTTAAGGCCCTTATATTGTTTCAGGTCAGCCGCAAACTGACCTCCCGCCAACTGATTACTCTCTAAATCATTTTCGGCAATTGTTAAGGCGTTTGCCAGCATGCAATGAATAACCTTTATCAGGACGGTTCCAACCATAACGCGTGTAATGGAAGTTGTTGGAAGTCCCCGGTATATCCATTCTATTTTAGTCTTATCTGTTTCCCAATCAGTAAAAAGCCACTCGCCTGATTGATTTCATTTTATTTGTTTTTGATTAAGAAGCAAACATAGGTCTGACAAAAAAGATAACATTTGCCATTTGGCAAATAATGAGTCTTTATCAGATATTTTTTCTAATTCTGCTTAACGATGATTGTGTAATGCCTAAATAAGAGGCTAAAAGTGAAAGTGGAATTCTGTTGGCAACCTGAGGAAACTTGTCGAGAAAACTAAGATAACGAACCTTTGCATCTTCATTCAACATTGGGCTTAATCTGTTGACTTTGTCTATTAATGATTTTGCAGTAATTCGACTTATAATATTATCCCATGCAATTATTATTAATGATAATTCTTCTAAAGCTTCTCTCGAAAAGATAATCAGTTTGCAATCGGTGACAGCTTGCACATATTCAGAAGATGGAATTTTTTGTGTGAAGCTATTAATGTCAACAGCAAAATTATTTTCGTCAATAAAATACTTAGTGATTTCATCTCCATTGCTATTGTAGTAGCAAACCCGTAAAATTCCTTCGTTCACAAATGCAACCCGTCGGGGAATTTTACCCGCTTCTGAAAAATATTCTTCCTTTTTAAGTTCTACTTCCTGTGCTTTGCTTTTTACTAATTCAATTTGTTGTTGATTAAGTTGTCCAAATTGAAGTAAATAATTTATTAGTTTTTCCATTCTTGCAATTTGCAGAAAGTATTTCTCTTATTATTTGTCATTTGACAAAAAAAATAGGGTCCTGCTTACCGCTAACAGTTTATTGGCGCAACGTCAGACGATATTAATTGTTCAGATGGTTCTGTTTTTAAAGTGCAAAGGTCGCCACTTAATGAGCAGCTTGATAGAACAGATAAAGCCGCTTTTAGGCTATTTTAATCATTTTTCGAAAAGCCAAAGGAGTTGTAGCCATATATTTTTTAAAGAGACGACTGAAATAAGATGCATCTGATATACCTACCTGAGCGGCTACTTTGCTGACAGAAAGGTTTGTTTGGTAGAGTAGCATTTTTGCTTCCAGAACGATGGCTTCGTTAATCCATTTAATAGGGGATTTGCCAGTAATGAGCCTGACGGATTTATTTAGATGATTGGGAGTAATATTGAGCAGATTGGCATATTCAGTAACTAAATGGTGCGTTTTGATATGAGAGGAAAGCAGTTCTTTAAACCGATTGGTAATCTGTACCGCGTAGATTTGGGGCTCGCCTGATATAGGCTGGTAAGCGTGATTGATCTCGCTAAGCACCGTAAAAAAGTTAGCCTGCAGGAGGACTGGCTGCGTCAGTCCGAAGGTGGTATAGTGAAGTAGCATGCGGCTAAAAACATGGGTAATAAAATCGGCCGTCAGATTGCTTATCCGAATTTGCGGATTCCCCCAAACCCGAAGAAATACGTAGTCTTTAAGCAACTTAGTATTACCAAACCAACCACTTATGAAGTCATTGTGAAAGTTGCACAAATAACCGCAGGTATGGTTAAGTTCTGTATAGTCGGCTGAGAATACTTGGCCCGCCGGTATCAACAAACACTCATTCCGTATAATTTCATAGGTCTCAGATCCAACGCTAAACGTGGCGTCTCCTTTAGTAAGGTATAATAAGATATAATTTGTAGAACGGGTTGGTGGCACCGAAGGTTTCATCATGGGGATCACATCCTCAAACCGAACGATGAAGAATCGTTGGAAGTCTTTTTGGAGCAAAGCATCCGCGTCTGATTCGGGTTGCACGTAATTGTTTCGGAACGATTCGTTGTTGTGTGTTTTTATTATGGATGTCATGAAAAAGCTAAGCTGCGATATTAAGAAAGATAAACAGAATTATAGGAAATTATTTGTTTCTTTTTAATCATTCAACCATTTCTATTTTATATCCCTAATGCTGATTCAAAGTTCTTAAAGCCCAATATTCTGTATCCTCACTTTACATGGTAGTGATTTTGTCAATTAAAAGATTGTCTGAACTCTAAAGGCGAAAGATTTGTTTTTGCCTTGAATAATTTGCTGAATGACTGAGGATACTCAAAGCCTAATTCATAGGCAATTTCACTCACAGATAAAACTGTAGTAGATAATTTTTCTTTTGCTTTTTCAATTAATTTATCTTGTATGTGTTGCAGCGTGCTTAGTCCTGTCAGCACTTTGAGCAAGCCGGTTAAATAATTGGGAGATACGTTTAATGTTTCGGCAATGTATTGAACCGTAGGCAGTCCATTTTTTAGCAACGCATCGCTGTTAAAATAACTTGTAAGAAGACCTTCCAAACGATCCAGTATTCTATGATTGCTTATTTTACGGGTAATAAACTGGCGTTGATAAAAGCGTTCTGCATACGTCAGCAATAATTCAAGCTGTGCTATAATTACAGTCTGACTGAATATATCAATGTTTGAGTGATACTCTTGTGAAACGTTCTGTATAAGACCACTTACCATTGTTTCTTCTTTTTCCGAAAGGTGCAGCGCTTCATGTATCGAATAGCTGAAAAACTCATATTGTTTAATTGTTGTGGCTAAAGCTGTATTCCATAAATAATCCGGATGAATTAGCAGCATCCATCCCGAAGTTTTAAAATCTTCATCGGCTTCAAACGAAAACACCTGGCCTGGAGCCATAAACAACATGGTGCCTTCATCAAAATCATATTGCTGTTGGCCGTAATTATATTTCACGTTACCGGTAGAATCTCTTGTGAGTGAGATAATGTAAAAATCGAATACCACACTAATTTGCTTATTGCCTGAAAGCGGTTTATACTCGTTTTGATTTATAACGCTGATCAATGGGTGCTCCGGTTTGGCAACTCCCAAAATCTGATGGTATTCTTTTATAGTTTTAATCCTGTAAGGTTGCATAATTGACATTTAAAAATTCAATTTGATATTGAATAAAAATACTATAAGAGCCTGTTTAAATTTATATCAGCAAGATTAATTTGCTTCTTTTATGCCTGTAAATTTTACTTTTATAGGCTGTACAAATAGAAAAAGCATAGGAATTTTATGTTTTTTAGGTGATAAAAGAAGCATGGAAAATAAATCAAGCAAAATTTAAATAGGCTCTTTTTATTATAATAGATAATTTTATTGCACATTGCCCCTTGTAACTCCGTTTTCCCCAAATGAATCTACAGCATACCAATACTTTTGGTCTTTATTTAAACTGCGGATGGTGACTTCGGTATCACTATAAACCTGGTATACGCGGTTCAATTGATCTTTTTGAATACCGAACCTGATGTTATACCCTGTGGCATTTGCTTGTCTTTTCCAGCTTAGTGTAACATTACGCGTATCGTTTAAATCTCTTACAGCTTCAAACGATGTAACCTTTGCCGGTTTTTTACCTATGCCTGTTCCAAAAATCCGGAAACCTGAAATGGCAAAAGTACCGCCGGGTACTCTATAGTTAGTTACTTTAAGGTAACGCGCCTTAACCGGCGTTTTAAATACATGGTATTGATGGGTAAGGTCGGCTTCGTTAGTTGTCTTATCAACCAGTTTTTTCCATATTTTCTTATCAGCAGAGTATTCTAAAAGATACTGTTGCGCCAATACGCCTTCACGCCCAAAAAGCTGCGTATTATTTTCGGCAAAATTTAGCTGTACAGCCTTAACTGTTGATATTGAGCCCAGGTCCACACTTAACCATTCTCCTTTGTCGCCGGTTTTGGCGCTCCAGTAATCGCGTATTTCTTCGTTAAAGGCAAGCGATGCCGGGTTTGCATCAAGGTTTGAAGATGCTTCGGCTGATTTTTTATAAGATAACATCATCCAGCCGGTGAAAAGCTCGCTTACATCTTTTATTTTATGATCGGGCATTACCGTCGGATAATCCGCAAATTCGGTATGTGCAACCATGTTATCATCTTTATCAAATGTTACAGGCACCAGGCCCAGCCTGCGTTCAAATATGTGTTTGACAGATATAACCATGGTGATAACACGCCAGTAATTGCCATATTTATCCGTAAATGTTGCTGCATGACCGGCACCATTAATAAAGCCTTCGGGTTTAGCCGAGAACGGGCTGCTTTGCGCATAAGTGAACGGGCCCAGCGGCTTATCAGAAACGAAATAGCCATCTGCGTAGCTCTTATACTGAGTTCCCGGTGCTGAATATTGGTAATAGTATTTGCCATTATGTTTAGTTACCCAGGGAGCTTCTGTCCAAGGCCTGTCAGTTAAGGTGTTGTAATCTCCGGGTCTTTCCCAGCCACGTGTTGCCGGATCGCCCTTTAAAACGTTTACAGGTTTACCAATTGGGTTAAGTTTGTTGTTCACATCCAGTTCAATAGCTTGCAGGTAGCCGTTATTCGTGCAGCCAAAATACATGTAGACTTTTCCGTCTGCATCCTGGAACAGGTCAGGGTCTCCTATTGACAATGGAAAGTTATCAGCGTACACATCCCATTTACCACTTACCGGATCGCTTGCTTTGTAAATAATATGGCTGTTTAAAGGCATATAATACAAGGAACCGTTAATTACAGCGGCGGCGGGTGCGTCTTTTTCAAACGGCAAATCTTTAGTGGTAACAAAATTCCAGTTAAGCAAATCCTTCGAATACCAATAACCACCAGATGCTGTTGCAAACAAATAATAGTTGTCTTTATATAAAACAATAACCGGATCGGCCGCGGCACGACGGGATGGTTTATCTAAAGTAAACCGGTAACTTATGTTCAAGGGGTTGCAAAAAGTTTGCTGGCTCTTTGCTTCTGTGGATAGTAATAGGATAAAACCAAGTGAACAGCCAATAAAAAGGCGGTTAAAGTAATGGGTAAAATTCATCCTATTCATCTTTATTATTTTTCTATTTCAAGAGTCAGTTTAAAAATGAATCCACAACGATAGAAGATTATGCAGGAACTATGAACTGCCTACGAATCTTCCGAAAATATGATCTAATTTATATGCTATAAATTATTATTGAATAAAATTTAAACAGGCTAAATAGCAAAAGTATTAACAGTTTTTTTCATTTCTATTGATTTAATAATTTTGTAATTGATTTGCCCTGTAAAGCATGAATCAGCGTGAAGGTTACAAAAATAAAATAGAGGGTACTGATTATAATGACCTCTCTTTTACTCTTTGCCAATAAATAAGTAACTAATGGAATTACCTGTAAAGCATGCATCCCCAAAAAATGTGCTACTCTCAAATCACCATGGTTTTTACTCCAATTTACAACAGGCAAACCTGCAGAACCATCTTCGCTGCCAATAGTATGTTTTAGCACTGACACCATTACAAAACCTTGCAAAGCAAATAATACCATAATTGATAAGCTTATTTTGAGCGATAAAACCATATTTTCAGCTACATCAAAATGCTTTTGATTAAAGAAAAGAAGTACAATAAATACAGTATGTAACATAAAAAGTATAATGGTTAGTCCCATTATAATTGAAATGGTACTGTCTAATGTTGTTTGTAAATTATAATGTGACGTTTTACCTCGTGCCGCTTGAAAAACAATAAAAAAAAGCTCAATCGAAAACAGCACAATTATACTCCAACTATAAATTGTTACTTGCTTTTGGTTTTCCAAAAATTGCAAATACAAAGCCATAGTAAATGCAAATATAGAAACGGACAAAAAGAATTTAAAAGGCTTTATCCATCCACTAATTCCCTGAATTTGAATTGAACTGTATTTGCTTACTACAAAACAAACTATTGCTCCTATGATACAAATTGCGCCATAAAAAAATAAAGGTTCGTTTTTATCTTTGATGGTTTCAAAAAAGTACTTTATCACAGGCAATAATTATTTTTGATTGTACACTACTGCAAATTCTTTAGCAAAATCTTTCAATTTTACTTTTCCCATCACTGGTTTATTCTTATAATAATCCTCAAATAATAAACCGCTATGCATACTTGCATTCATTTCTGTAATATCACTAGCTAAGCCCAAAGGCACTTTAAACTTTTTTAAACCACCGAGCATTTGCTTGTCGCTTATGGTTTCCCATTTCAAATATGGTTTGCCGACAGCGTTACCTATTATGCTTGCCAATTCATAGCAGGTTAACTCCTCGCTGGCAACATAACGTACTTTTCTGCCAGCCATCGGTGTTACTATTTCATTGGTAATTGCAGCAGCAATATCTATTGGAGAAACCCAGGGCACTTTGTCTTCTGCGCCATAGTTAGACATTATTAAGCCTTTTTTACCTTGTATCAAACCTGTTAATCCATAATAGCGAAGGGCCATTATTTTGCCCACAAACCCATCGAGAAAGCCTTTTCCTTTTATAATGTCCATGAAATCATATAAATTATAATAGAACCCTACGGGTCTCATGAAGGTAACAGCTACATCGCCAGGTAGTTGAGACATAACCTTTTCTGCAGTAAAATGGAAAGCAAGCAGCCCGTTCCCTTTTTCTAAATGCGCACCTATACTGCTCAGATAAACAACCCGTTTTACACCAGCACTTTTAATTGCCTCTACATAGTTAGTAGCGATTCTTTTCGCTTCTGCCCTTGCATCAATGTTTGGATTTTCAAAAAATTTAAATGGTGGCAGCATAGAATAAACTGCATCGGCACCTGTGAAAGTTTTAGTAAGAAAATCGACATCTTCTATTGAACCGATAGCAGCCTTAGCCCCCAGGGATTCGATGTCTTTTTGCTTGTCGGCTTTAGTACTGATTACCGTAACCGAATGTCCTTTTTGCACCAATTCTTGTGCAAGTGGCTTGCTTATGTTCCCTAAAGAACCTGTAATAATGATTTTCATTTTTCTATTTTTTATCAAATACAAAAATCCGCAACAAAAAAGAAACAGGTATAACCAAATCTACTGATGTTGTATTGGAATGTAAGGATGCCCTGGCTTAATTAATAAGAAGTAACCTGAGTTATTTAACCACAATTGCAACGGTCAGGCCGTTTTCAGGGACAGTGATTTTGACCTGGTCGTATTTAGGCGCGCCGCCGATACCGCCCCTTATGCCGTTGGTGTTGCCGTAAGCTTCTTTAGGGATACCGAATAAATTCATGTCGAACTTGTGGTTTCCGTTCTCGTCGTGGATGGCGCTTATGGCATAAGTGCCGGCGGGTAGGTTCTTAAATACGCATACGCTGCCCGAGCCGGTAATGGGCACTTCCACAATCTTGTATGCTTTTTTCTCATTAGAGGGCCAGCCGTCGGCTGAGTTGTAGACCCACAATTTACACATGCCTTTGCTGTTTTTGAAGCCACTGACGTTTACGGTTAGATTGCCTTGAGCCTTTACAATTCCGGCCGACAGGCAAATGACCAGCCCGCAAAAAATGAATGATTTCATAATTGTTTTTTATTTGAGGCAAAGCTCAACAACAAACAAGAAACAAGTATAACCAAATCTACTTTTGTTGTATCGGAATATAAGGTCTGTTTTTAGTTGATTATTAATATTGGTTGTGTCGGCATAACATTCTGACTAACGTTTTTCGGTGTTTTAAGCCCCTTTTATGCCAATTTTAGATATTGGTTGCAAAGCTTCGCTTAACCTTGTACAGGTCAAAGTCCTGTAAGTATATTGTCGATATACTTCAGGCTGCATAAGAATGTGCAATGTTATTATCAAAGAATTGAAAGTTAAGAGTTAATAGTTTTTCAAGTTCTGCTTTTTTCGTTTGATTGATGTTTTTGAAAAAGGTTGTAATTGCGTTGTGAAACATTGTTGGAGAGTCATAATAATGAGCATAAAGTATTTTCTTTTTGGTAAATTTCCAAAGTCTTTCTATAATATTAAGGTTAG